>Ga0123342_1007216_pt1 | contig 14830 bp, 8 predicted proteins | sample Turbeawhitnodule_FD_89960 | JGI IMG/M metagenome (GOLD analysis project Ga0123342, IMG submission 89960) | Root nodule microbial communities of legume samples collected from Mexico - Turtle bean Mexico white nodule | ecosystem: Host-associated > Plants > Roots > Nodule | place: Mexico: Nepantla...
CTACCAAAGTTTTTGCTACCAAATTTAGAATCTAAATAATTGGTAGTTAAAACCTTGGTAGCTAATTAGATACCAATTTAGAAACTATTTAACAATAATAGAAACTAATTTAGAAACCAAAAAAAAATTAGTCTCTAAAATGATCTCTAATTTAGTCAGTATAACAACTAATTCTTTTTTGTCTCTAAAATTGATTTTTATTTCATGATTTTTTTGTAGTATAAATACATGTCCTAGGCTGTATGATTTAGCATGTAACAAAGAGGAAAAGTTATGTGAAATAGGAAACTGGACAAATAACATATGGGAGTGGTGTTTTGAATGGAGGAGGAGGCTATTTACTAGAACTATTAGAAGGAATAAATTAAACAGAGATGGGGAGGATGTATGGTAATGGAAGGGCAACAAGGCAATTGTTTATATTGTAAAGTCAACCTATAATATTTTGTTGAGTGTCTCAAGTGGTGAGGAGAGACTCCTTTACGATAGGTTTTGGAAATCTAAAGCACTTCCATCTGCTCAGTCGTTCGCTTGGAAGTTAGTTAAGAACAAAGTAACTACGAAAGTTAATTTGGACGAAAGGGGAGTAAAATTAGCTAATATGTTATGTGTAATGTGTGGAAAAGAGGGAGAATCCATAACTCACCTATTTTAACATGTGAAGTGGCTTTGGTGATATGGAATTTATGTTATAGATGGACTGAGGAACATAATGTTCAACACCACAATGTTAAAAATCATTTTTTGGCGGTTCAAGATTCTAAGGTGTAGAATATATAGTGCTTGGAGGTTTTGTGGATTGCAATTGTGTGGGAAATTTGGAGGCAGAGAAATCGTAGGTCCGATCTTATAGAAATCTTTACTATGACTAAATTGAAAGCGTGGTCATGAATAACCAGGAATTGAAATGTGTTCTCTTTTTCATATCCCAGCTGGTGAATGGATCCTATTAGCTGTAGGCAAATTTTAAATAAAAAATAGCAGCAAATGTTGTTTTTCCTTTTGTTATTTTTCAATTAGTAGATGTAATGTAAGACTGGGGCAGATAGTGTTTTCTATATGCAGGGGGTACAATGCAAATCAAACTGCATAATTAAATGCATTTTCAGTGATGGAGGAGAAGTGGAACAAGGCAAATCACACTGCATAATCAATGCAACCAGTGGATGGAGGAGGATATTTTTATGCAGCAACGCAACGGGGTGCATAAAAACACATATGGGATGTATCTTGAAAATCAGATTGGAATGCAGAATGGCAATCTGACAAAAGAAATGGTGCTAGTGCAGAACCCGCCTTTAGCATTCGAGCACTCTTTGATTTATGTATCTCCTGTATATTTTGGGCAAGCTTTGAAGCCAAATCACGTTTTTTAGGATTAATCGATATCTATATGTTTACACCGTAGCAGGTTGGCAAATGGAGCAAAAAGATTGATGCTTTTACTTTAGCAACAACGGTGTAGTCAGGGGACACAATTCTGGTTTATGTGTTTTTTTGGAATTACCCATACACCCAATACTTGTTCTAATTGGAATAATAGATATCTATAGGTTCATATGTCGTTATATTATATGGATAGTTGAAGATGGTTGGTTGGTTAGGAGGGTTTTTGGCACTTTTATATAAGAATTATAACAATGTTCTAATTAATTTATTTTTATATTGATAATTTTTTTTAAGGATAGATAAAAAAGAAATAATTATGATAAAATGGTAAAAGTACGAATAAAAACATAAGTTTAGAGTTTAAACACTACCTTCCAAAATAATACAAGTTATTAAAACAAAATAAGCTCATTTGTCAAACATGCCTAATTTGGTGAATAATTTTTTTTTAAACTAGTCAAATTAATAAATTAGAAATTAGCTTATAAGCTTCTCAAACGCACTTTATAATTAATCATTATAAACAATAAATTATTAATTATATTTTTAAATAATAAACCATGAGAATTACTAGACTATTTTAATTTAAAACCGTAGCCTATTTAATTAATAAGTCATCTCCAATTACTAAATAAACTTTCTTCTTCCATATGCGACGACTGAATTTTCTATCTAACACCATTTATACTTTTATTTCTCCATCTAGCACTCTTTTGTTTTTATTTTCCTATTTAGCACCCTTTTGTTTTTATTTCTCTGTCTAGCACCCTTTTATCTTTTATTTCCCTATCTAGCACTAAATAAAAATAAATACTAATTTATGTTTATAGATTCAACTTTTATGTTCTTGTAGAGTTTAATTTTTTATTTTCTTCATTCTTAAAAAAAATAATTTTAAACTAAACATTTTTTAATTTATTACTTTTCTATTTTTGTTTTGTAAAAACTCATTTCTTTATTCATTAATTATATTTCTAACTATTTTAAACATTGCAAATATTTATTTTTCATGCATTCAAAATTAAAATTATCAAAAAAAATTAATTTATTATTTATTTATTTATTTTTGAAATGGTGCTAGATAGGGAAATAAAAAATAAAAAGGTGCTAGATAGGGAAATGAAAACAAAAGGGTGTTAGATAGAAAAATAAAAACAAAAAGGGTGCTAGATGAGAAAATAAAAGTGTAAATGGTGCTAAATACGGAATTGCATTTTGCATACACGTTTATATAATACTAAAAACACCCTTATAACATATACAATTGAATTTTGAATATCCATGGTACCATCAATGTACTAAACCATACAACTAAAATATAAAGTTGTAAATAATCACTAGATGAAATGCATAAAATATGTAAAGAATAAGTGAAAAGAAAAACTAGTTCTTCACCTTTCTCGTGTAGTTTATGACTAGAAAGGCATAATATTATTGCTTTTAAGATGAACTAGAGTATCAGCTTATGATGTGCATTCGCACGGCAAAATCTGCCCTATTCAAAACACTTATCATTGCAAGGAAAATTACATTCCAACCAATTTAGTGGAAAACTTTTTTTCAAAACAAACAATCTGCACGTTTGTAGTGGTTAGACGTACGGATTTATATATAGTATAGACAAGATTTAAGAAAAATAAGCTTAACTGCCACCACATAAACAAACGTAGGGACAGTACTTCCAATCTTAGGAAAAGTCATTAATTTACAAAACCTGTCTTGTTCATCACTTGTGCAGAATGAACTTGGGAAGTAAAGATCTTATTGGTTAAAGAAATGTTGAAAATTGTTGGAGACAATTTTCCAGTATTATAATTATACTCTCTTGACACAAGATCACGTTTGCTTTGGCCATATGGCAAAAGATAATGTATCCCTACAACCATTGTTGACATTGAGATCTAAGACATGAAAGAGAGAGATAAGGGTTTCTTAGTATGCTTGAGAAGTCTACGTGAAGAAATGGAGTTATGGTTGGTTGAAAATGTTTCACTTCTATTTAATTTCTTTTTTCTTTTTTCTGGTATTTATATAATTTTTAACTTTATCTACACTCCAGGGTGACATTGGACCTAAATTCTTTGTGCTTATACATTAGGTTGCCCTAATCCCACTCAACTCTCTATCCATATTATGATTGTTTCTTTTCCAAATATAAACCTGATTTGTTTAAGAAACTCGTAAGAGCTACCTTTAGTCAGAGTAAAAGGGACAAAAACACTTGCAAAAACAAAAGGGGACGAAAAACCTACATTTATTCTTCTACAAGTTTTCACATATACCATGTACAAAGCAGAACTAAACTTGAGATCAAAGTAATCCCATTTTTTTATTCTTATATGTTCCCTGTGCAACCAACCCTCTCCCTAATTGTTAATCTCATTCTCTATTTAGATTTTTGGGCATCTCTTTCTCACTTTCTTGTTAAGTGCAAGCACAGAGGTTGGGGAAGCACTGCAATATTATTCACGACTCATGCAAAAGTGAGGGAGAATTTAATTCCTTCCCACTACTCCTTTACAAGTAATGGCATGAGGGGAACAAGCTTTAGAAGAGACAAGTTTCCCTTTTCTCCCTTTTTTTAATTATTACTACTTTCAATCCCTCTCTTAACTCAAACGTTTCTCTCTCTCTCTCTCTCCTTTAGTCTGTGTTCCTTTTTGTTTTATAGCAGCAGAAGAGAGGGAAACCAAACAACAGAAAGAGGGTGTCCATAAATGGAATGAGTGACGAAAAGAAGAGAAAAAAAAAAGAAAATGACTCAGTGCAGTGACCCTGAAAACAATCATCATAACATCATAGCGGAGGGACGAAAGGATAGCTTAATTAGAACTTGTCCTACATGTGGTCATCATATCAAATGCCAAGAACAGGTTCTTCTTCTTATTACTCCTATAAAAAACTATTATCCTTCTTGTTGGCTTTTATCTAGTTTGATTCATTTTTCATTTTTTTTGGTGGTGTTGATTTGTTAGGGAGGTGGAATTCATGACCTACCTGGACTTCCTGCTGGTGTGAAGTTTGATCCTACAGATCAAGAGATTCTTGAACATTTGGAAGCCAAGGTGCGATCTGATATTCATAAGCTTCATCCTCTAATTGATGAGTTCATTCCCACACTTGAAGGCGAGAATGGAATCTGCTATACTCATCCAGAGAAGTTGCCAGGTCAAATAAAATATATAGATATACATTCTCAATCTCTAAGATCCTGTTTCAAATGTTTCTTAATTTATGATGAGTCCAATTAATCTTTAAAATTTTACATTTTATTTGGATAAATTTCTCTCCATGTAAAGAGAGACTTATCACTAAATTAATTTAATTTACTTTTTTCTTATTCTCTTCTCTTAAGTGCTTAATACCCTTACTCTTTTATTCTCTGAGAAAAATTTGTCTTTAATTATGTCAAATAACTTACATTTAAGCCTCACTGTTATGCAATTTATATTGACTTGCAACACATATATAGCTAAATAATTCATCAGTAACATGGTCACTAGTTTTGACTCAATAACATTAAATTGAAACATCAGTTTTGTTGAAGTAATAACTTTGTGGCACCATTTACATTATTAATTTTAAATTTAAACTATTTATATTATCTTATCCTCTGGACAAGTGGCGGATGTAGAACAGTAGATATCAACCTGTCTTTCTTCTTTTTCAGGGGTGTCCATAAGTACTTTTTATGCATAAATTTTAAGAATTAAACCTTTTGAGGGTGATATTACCCTTCAACTAACCTAGCTATTACACAGTACATCCTTCTTATTTTCTTTTCCTTATCTTAATTATGCATTATAGTCTCACTGAAGACGTACACGTCATAGTTTTATTATAAAATTCTATCTATTTAAATACTATTCTATTAGAGTCCTGAGGTTGAATAAAAACAACACATTATTAGTTGCACATGAAAAACCAATATCAAATCTTTATTAAAAAAAAAATGTTTATTGTGTCTCGAAGAATATAAATTCTGAAAGAACACATGCACGTGAGAATAAAAAAAGAAATACATAATATTGTTTCTAAAAGTTGAATTTTGAAGAGACATGATTTTGACAGGAAAATATGTTTGAGCATATGGATTAACATATCTACTTTCTTGATTGAAAATTGTGTGCAGGAGTTAGCAAAGATGGTCTGATCCGCCATTTCTTTCACCGGCCTTCCAAGGCATACACCACAGGAACAAGGAAAAGGAGAAAGGTGAACTCAGATGAAGATGGCAGTGAGACACGTTGGCACAAAACAGGTAAAACTAGGCCAGTCTACAACAGTGCCAAGTTGAAAGGGTACAAGAAAATCCTCGTACTTTACACAAACTATGGAAAGCAAAGAAAGCCAGAGAAAACAAACTGGGTCATGCACCAATACCATCTTGGCAGTGATGAAGAGGAAAAAGAAGGAGAGTTAGTGGTGTCTAAAGTTTTTTACCAAACACAGCCTAGACAATGTAGTTCTCTCATCAAAGACTCATCAGTTCCTGGGAAACATATGAAGGGTCAAAGTGTGCATGAGGTGATCAATAACAAAAACAAAAACAACGGCTTTGTTGAGTACTACCATTCAAATTTCATCTCATTTGATCAAGGAGCTCAACATAGACCTACCACTGCTCAAGTAATTCCCCACTTTCCTGTCCATGAAGCTGCTCCTTTCAACATTCCTTGAATGAAGCAGTGAAGAATTATAAGGTGAAAGGTAAGAGGCCATGAGAGCAACTATATTAAATATATACATAGAATTCATCATGTTGAGGCATTTCAATTATATATTATGCATAAATAAAATAAGTTAATTAACCTACTGTAGTTAGGAGGAGAGGAAAGGTGGCAAGAATAAGGAGAGAAATTGCTTCATTTGAAAACTAATGCATAGATACTCATATTAAGGCAGTAAGAGGTTGGGAAGTAAAGAAGAAGATTTAGATGTAAACTTTTTTTTCTCTTTTCTTCCCTCTCTATATTTTTTTAGGGTACTTAGCTTCTACATACATGCTTTGTACAGTAGAGTGAAAGGCATCATGCCCTTGTGTACTTAAAGACTAACCATCAACCTGTACAAAACATGACTTTCACCTTCTTGAACTACAGAATCTGTTTTCATGCCTATTTCCCCGAAAATTTTAATTTATTGAAAATTTAATTATACTTATTGTCTTCCTAACATAAATTTGTTGTCACTAATTCTGGATATATATATATATATATATATATATATTTAAAAAAATAATATCAAATCTTTCATTATGTAATATTGTTTTATTAAATGTATGTAATTAAATTTAATTGTATTTAATAAAAAATTCAATTACTTACATTAATTCTATTTACTATCATTAATAGTTACAAGTAAATCTATCATTAATTCAATGACTTTCAAGTAATATCATTAACTATTTATATATTATTATTTATAGTTAATCTTTTTTAAATGCATTTCTTAAACATATATCTCATGAATAATATATACAGTAACAAAATTAAAAGTTTTAAAACATATATAGTTAAATTTAATATAATTCTCGATATTTTGTTTTAGTAAATAATTATAAATAAAAATAAATACAAAATATTAAATTTTATATTAATTAAATAAGTTTAATAACTTAAGCTTTATATAATAGGTGTTTATGGGTTAGACTTAGTTTCATCAAACTTGACCAACTAGATTAAAGTAATTTGGGTTTGATATATGATATTTTTTTATTAAATTCAAACTAAACCGATTAATACTAGATTTAGATCAATAGATAAAAGGAATTAAAATTATTTTATATTTCTTTTTTTGGAAAATAATTTTTTTCATGAAATAAAAATCAAAACTTACACATTTTCCATGATTAAAAAAATATTTAACCCTTTATTAAATTAATTGTCTTTAAAAATATTTTCAATACCACAAGTTAATTTCTTCCTCCTAATTAGCGTTTTATACATTATACTTTAGCACAAATTTAATTAAATGATAAAGTTGACGTGTAGAAAGAAAACAATAGATTGAGTGAGGATAGAGTAGCTAGATAAACCTAAAATATTTTCAAAGACCATTTTTTTTATCAGAAGAAACTTTTAGATGACACTTTTTCGACATTAATGCATGCAATAAATTGTATATTTTAACATAATATGAAAAGTACAGTACTTAATGCAGTTAACTTGATTACGTTAAATGCTACGTTTTAACATAAAAAATAATAATGTAAAATTCAAATCTTTTAAAGAAGGAGAATATAACTTACTCGAAAGTTTAATGTAGTTATAATTTGAGGACAAAAAGATTAAGTTGTAAATACTTTTTGTTGGAAGCAGGAACAAAGTAAGATAATAAGGGACTATAAAATATATGTAATTAATGTGTTTAACAACACAATTATTCATCACAGTACAAAATAATATTGCATGAAAGGGGTTGTTTGTTCATCACAATGATTCAGGACTGAACAAGGTGCGTGATATCCATGGGATAAGTAAAAGCTGGATTAGAACCATTGTATGAACTTATTGCAGTGATTTGATTGACAGACTCTGTGGGATGGAATTGATCCCAAAACACGTATTTGGTTCTGTTCTCGCATGGTGTTTCATTAGGAACACACAACCCATTCGTCCCTGATGGGCAACAAGAAGCATTTGAAACAGTGAAACCTGAAATATCATAAGAAGGATAATTTCTGAAAACAAGTTCTGAATATCTCTATGTTTTTAATTTTTTTTATTGAATTTGAGAGCCAAATAATGAGTTATTATACCAAGGGAACTGTCTAGGGTTCCTGCAGTGCTGTTAATGAAGATGGATTTGGAATCAGAATAGTTGTTATAGAAATTATCCACAAGAGATTTGAGCTTAACGTTGAACATAAACGCAGCATTGTTTTTCTCTTCATCACAATAAGATCCATTTCTGCTTTGATTAGAGATGGCATTTGGAGTGCAACCAATAAGACCTATTCCAACTAAGACAAATTTTCTTGCCCCAACTTCCTCATGCAGTGCCTGTCACCAAAAACAATACTTTTATAATAACTGTACCAAATCATAAAATTATTCATTTTTATAATAAATAAATTATAGTTATAAAAATATATCCAATATATAGGTGTAAATCATATTTGGGAGGTGAAATGATGGCTAATTAGTTGGATCCAAATGAACACTATAAAGTGGATTTGTAATTCAAAGTGTTAGGGTTTTTAGCATTTTGAACCCCAAATGATTGTTTGAGTTGTAGAAGGTAAAATTAACTAAGTAAACCTGATGAATGAGATGGTAGAAAGGTAACAAAGATATAGCAAGAGTGTATAAATTAATTGTTCAAAACCTTTGCTATAATTTTATTCTCTTAATCAAGTTTTTTACTTCTATTTTTTTTTAATTTTTTGAGTTATGTCCTTTGTTTTTAATCTATAAAACAAATCTTTTATTTTTTTTATCATGAACAAATCTTTTATAAAATATCCTTTTATTGTTTTTTATCATCTTTTATTATTTAATATTTCTTGAGATCGCAACATTCTTTATCATGATATTTTAAAGGATGAAATAAAAAATCATATATTGGAAAAGATAAAAAAAATGATGATATTTATTGAAATTAAATGAAAAACAAAACAAAAATTGGTAAGTACAATAAAAAGATTAAAAAATATAATTTTTTACTAAATCTAATTTTGGAAATTGAAACTAAATAAGAAATTTCAAATTTCCTAAAACTAAATATAATTGCACCAATTTTGTGTAATTAACACGACTGTAATGTTTTCAAAGTATGTTGAAGTTTCTGGGCCGGGCTTAGGCTTGTATATTTCATTAAGGTCTTCTATTTACACCCCACCCCATGTTCGCGTCGTCACATGGGACATTAGTTTATCTTTTTTTTAAAATTTTTTTATTTGAAGACAGTTTTTGTTATTGGGTATGAGTTCTGTAATAATCAAATTAATCTCGGGAAATAAAGTTTATAATCGAGTTCACACACACAGTCATGAAAAAATTTCTTTTATAAAATTCAGAAAAAATATTCTATAAAAAAGTTCTCAATTCAAATACAAACATGTTCTAGTGTAAATAAATTACATTTAAATCCAATCAATATATAAATAAAAAATAATTTATTTTAAAAGTATAGGAGATATTATTATCTTTAATAGATATTTATATTTACATATTCCTAAAAGTGTGAATTTGTGAGAGTAAAGAGAAAAAAAATAGAAAAAAAAAGTAAATACCTGAATATTTTGAGATAACTGATCAATAAGAATGTTGGAATATTGGTCTAGGGTATAGGTGGTACTTGATTTGTAAATTTGGGGAAGGAAGTAATTGTTTATATAATCATTGCTGCCTATGTTGATGTAATACAAACACTTGTTAAGATGTTCCTTAGCTTTGTCAGAATCTCCAAGTTTCATGCCAATTCTCGAATATGTGGCTCTGTGGTTTTGCATCTGTACTCCCAAATTCACATTCGTACCCTGCATATCCATAACAATTTGATCATAATAAGTAATAAACAAAACTATTTTTAAAAAAACTGAGTATTGAAAACATTTCTGTTGATGTTATAATACCATATGTGTGCCACTCTCAGGGAGAATACCAGCTGATCCAGATGCATAGTTCACACCCTTAAGTATGTCTGAGCCACTAGTGTTTGCAAATGGTGGGATGAAATCCTCAAATCCCAGATGTTGAGCTGCATTAACAGTTAAACACTAATTAATTAGTGAGCTAAATCCAAAAGTGTGTCGGTGTCTATTTTATCGGTATTTTGTTTAGGGCTGGTTTTGTTTGTATTATTTATAGTATAGACTGGTTGTATGAATCCGGAGAGGGTAGCAGAGACTTTTTTTTTTTTTTTGGTTTTTCATTTTTATTTTTGAGGTTTGATTTGAAGATATGGAAAGTCTGATTGGTCGGTGTTGTGCAAGTTGATTTTTGCCACTTTAAGTATAAGTATTGAAAAATTTCTGAAATATTTGTATAAGGATTGGGACATTGAAGTTGTTTTATTTTCTTTATTTTTTATTCTTTGTTCTGTTTGTGGTGATTCGATAATGTTCATAATATAAATTTGTGGTTATTCGATAATGTTCATAATATAAATGTTTTTACACTGAATTAATCGTACTCATCTTAAAGCATGGATAAGAGTGTTACGTACCAATTAGGTCAATCGAAGTTCGTCCATTGGTAAATCTTCCAGTTGGGCCTAATGGGAAGTCAACACCATATGGGATGTAATTTGTCTTTGCAGTTGTTTGAAGATTGTTGTTATTTCCATCATCAGATAGAGAGTCCCCAAAGATGAAAAGGCAAGGCACTCGTGATTCTCCATGTACATATTGTCGCATGCAATTTAAAGCCAAATAAATAAGAGATACAATTAACGATATCTTAGTTTTCGCTGCCATATAGAAAAGCCTAAGGCAATAGAGGTTTGCTTTTTAGTAAATATATGCTATGTCGCAAAAACAATGAAACCTTCATATGTATATATAGTGTTTTTGTGTTCAAGTTGAACTTTTTTTCCTTTTTTTTTAATTACGACGAAATGGGAATGAATCATGTTGAAGGCCGAAGAGTTTCAATTTTTTGTCATTAGCAAAGAAAGTAACAATTTTTTATAAGTCATAAAAAATATATTAGATAAGGAGACATTGGGTGTATGTACAAAAATTATGTTAAATAAGGAAATACTGGATTCATGTATAAAACATTAATTAAATGAAAAAAAAAATACTTTTGTAGGTTGACCAAAGAAAGTAACATAATTGTTAATTAAGATGACGAGTTTGAGAAGTTTTGTTTGATAAAATATAGAGTGTAAAGGATGAGAACTTGTATTTCTATTTTGCACCAATGAACACAAGTTCCCAGAAGTACGTGCTCCCATTTGTTCCATTCGTCTTGTTGATAAGTGAACGCCAAAGCACAGATAGATGCTTTTGTTCGTTTCTTCTATTAAGCATTTGATGAAATGTGATTTGATAACAATCGATTATAGTAAAGAACTCTCCTGTCTTCTATGAATGTGTTATATAAAAAATGTTAGAAATCACATATTGGGTAAAAAGTAAATGAGTTAAATAATATATTAGTGAAGAGACTCACAATTTTTTTTGTTGAAAATTGTATCAAATTTTTTGATGTTATTAGATTTTGATCTTGCAGGGGATTCAAACGTTGAAGGATTCGTCACGTCAAACTCTATCTTCCACCTCCTCAACCGCGACAAGTGCAAGAACGTTCCAGGAACTCCACAAGAACTCCAAGCAAACCTGCAAAACACACCAAACGGCGCCTCTAGCGGTCGATTGCACTCCGACGCTCAAGTCAGCCTTACAAAACCACCAAAGAACTAAGAATCTCTACGAGACTCGTGTGCACTCTGTGATTCTCTCTCTGTGTGTGTAAACTGGTAACTTGCAAGAATGAATCTTACCCCCTTTGTATGAGCGTGGAATGCCCTTTATATACTCTGTTGCGCGCCTAAGTTATCTGTGCATGAAGTAACTTAGCACGTTTCTTACACTAGGTGGCTCGTGCAACCTCAGTGTGAATACCAAGTGTGGCTTGGCTAAGCGCACGCACCAGGCATTACCTACCGTGTGAACGATCACCTCTGCTTTGTACCATGCACGTCATGGGTTAAGAAGCACCAATCACTGACTGGCTTACTAGCTCTCTTAGGCCACTCTCGTGCATGTCACTACAAAGCTCATAACTTCTCCTTTCTCGAATACTCTGCCACGCCAGACTCGCATGCAATGCTCTCGCTGGGAAACGTCCTTCGTTTCCAGCTTAACTGCGTGCAGCACGAAAACCCGATCGATCATCGCTCACCCAGATGACCGATCGGTGCCCCATAGCGCCACGCCTTCTGCTTCCAGGTGCTTATCTAGGCGCTGATCGCGCATCCTCTCTGACCACCGCTCCCTGATCACCGATCACCACCCTGGGTGACTTTCTCAATGACTCATCTGCTTCCCTGGCCCACGTGTTCCACTAAGAACGGTCCACGTGGCTATCCTTTGCTAATGTCACCGACTATCGATAACCGACCGGATCAGATTTGATAAAAAAAACTTCCTTAATTTTTTTCTATCCAATTGTCAAAAGCAAAATTCTTTCAACTATGAAGACTTGATTTAGTTTGTACTAAAATATCCACTAAATAGTTGAACATTAATTATCTTAGAATTGCAAAAAATTAATGAAGTACGTTTTGTCTGTTGGAATAAAATATTCTCTATACAATAAAATTGTTGAATCATCTTTGATGACACATTAACACTTCGTTTGGATCAAGTAAGTTGCAGAGAAAGGAAGAACGTGTATTTACTTTGTTTGGATTAGGATGAATGCGAGAAAAGGTGTTGACGCACGTATAAAGCTCTTCCTCTCTCACTTACAAAGATTACCAAAGAAGGATTAAGTGAACTTACACAAAGGCCCCTATTTTTTTTTCTCAGCATGCACCTGCGGTGCATTTATTAGAGTGGTCTTCATTTACCAACATTGACTTTGCTCTATTTTTACAACCATTATCCCAGGATTTGTTATGAATGCATAATAGACTTATATTATTGATAATAGCTTATTTTAATATTTGTATTATGTTTTTAAGTTGATAATCAATTATGTTAATCTTTATACGTGTTTTATAATCGATTATCCTTATATTTTGAGTTGATAATCGATCACGTCAATCTTTGTAAGTGTCTCATAATCGGTTATGGATTACATATATTGGGATAGATAGAGATGTTGCAGATTTTGTTTTGGTATGTTAGGACTTTTATGTGTTTTTTAAGATTCCAAACTTGTGTAGCTTTTAAATATTTTCATAAATTTCAGATTATGTAGTTTTAATGTATTTCAAATTATTTTCAAATGTATTTTTTACAATTTTTAATATTAAAATTTAATTTATAATTGACAAAATTTAATTTTATGAAAATTTTCTTCTCAAATCACTTTAAATACACTCTCTCAAATCATCACATATCTCCTTCCTAATCCAAACAAAGCATAAGGATCTTGTACTATACCTAAATATTTTTACCAATGTAATATATTTTCTCAAAGTAATTATCATATTTGAAAAATTGTAAAAAATTATAAAATTGAGTAAAACGTGCTTTATAAGCACAATTATAACTTTTTTATTTATTTTTTACAACATAAAAATTAGGTAAGTTTATGGTCTACACTAATTTGATTTATATAGTTTTTTTACTAAAGTCGTGCTTATCAAAATACGACACTAATAAAAAAAATAAAAATTATACTTATCAACACGAATTTAGTATAAAAAAAATTAGAAGTTGTAAACAACAAAATTGTGTTTATTAAATCATCTTTAATAAAAAAGTTGAAATAAAATTAAGTATATCAAAGACAAATTTTATATTATTAAAAATAAAATTTATGTTTGTGGAACACGGCGTTTTGAAGATGAATTTGTATTTTCCAAGCTCGACTTATCAGTTTTATATTTTTTCTACAAGTTTTTCATTCTAGTAATTTCTTCAAGGAACTAAACCATAATGGTAAATATTCCCCATATGCCACCAAAACATGCAGGTAAATAATTTTTTGGGTGAGGTTTTTAGTTAAAAACCTACATAAAAAGATTTGCAAACAAAAATGGACTCATGAGTTGAGAAATGGAGAAAGGGAGATTGATTAATTTGGGATGTGTGTTAACTTTTATTTTAGGATTGTGCAAGAATAGAGGGGAATTTTGTAAATATTTTGAAGAGCAAGGAGAGTTTGAGAGGTGTTCATACTAAGAAGAATAAATAAGGAGATACAAAGAGAAGGAGTGTGTCTAAGATTTGGAAGTACAAGGTCTATATGGCATGACCAAAATGTTCAAGTCAATCCAGTTGTAGAAATATTACGAATCTAAGTGTAAGTATAAGTTTGTAGAAATAAAAATGTTGAGCAAGATATGAAAAAAAGAAAGATCCTCAAAATACATATAAATTACTAGTTACAAATATGTATTTATCGATAAATTTAATATTTTATACAAAATATTATTCACTCATTAATAATAATAATAATAATAAATTAATATTTTTAATATTATTTATATTATTACTAAATTATTTTTAATATTTTTAATATTATCAAAAAAGTATTGATTGGTATGTATTATTTATGGATATATGTAGATAGGTAATATTAAAAATAGTAATTATATTAATAATATTATTAACACTTTTTTAAAATTTATTAATAAGAATATTAATTTATTAACAATAATATTAATAGATATTAGTATTTTTATTAATATTATTAATATTGTAATTAATATTATTAATTTTTCTACTAACATTATGAACATTAAATATTTACATTAATATTATTATTATGATTATTAATATTAATATTATTATTAATTAATTAAAAATAATAATATA
>Ga0123342_1007217_pt1 | contig 14829 bp, 11 predicted proteins | sample Turbeawhitnodule_FD_89960 | JGI IMG/M metagenome (GOLD analysis project Ga0123342, IMG submission 89960) | Root nodule microbial communities of legume samples collected from Mexico - Turtle bean Mexico white nodule | ecosystem: Host-associated > Plants > Roots > Nodule | place: Mexico: Nepantla...
AAGATTATTGATAGTAAAGTTATGCTGCCAACTTTGTGCCAAGCTTTGCTTCTACCTAGTTTCTAGGCTCTAATCTTCACATCCTTCACCTCTCATTGGGCTGGCCGAACCTCCCAACTTCCAGACATACCATGCACCTTCAAGATCACCATAGCTCTTAGGAGGATCTTGCTCATACACATCCATGGCTTCCGCACCATCTTTCACATGATTCTAAGAAGAACTTCATGAATTTGCCATCACCAGATGCTCGCCAAAAATCACTTGCCAAATATAAAGGGTCAAATTTTGGAATCTTGTACTGATTGCATTTATGGTAAACAATGTAGAGTCAATTTTCAGATATCAGTTGATCCCTCAAGGAGGCAAAAGGTACTTGAACTTGTACATACATATGTTTGTGCACCATCTGAAAAATCTCTTGGTGGAGCCTACTACTTTGTCACATTTATTGATGATCACTCAAGAAGAGTATGGGTGTACTTGCTGAAAACCAAAGATTAGGTACTATCAACATTTAAAGAATTTCATGCTCTAGTGGAGCGTGAAACTGGGAAAAAGCTTAAGTGTATGAAATCCGACAATGGTGGAGAGTACCGTGGTCCTTTTGAAGCCTATTGCAAGATGTATGGCATTAGAATGATAAAGACACCACCAAAGAATCCTCAACTGAATTGAGTAGCCGAAAGGATGAATCGTACTATTGAAGAGAAAGTCAGATGCATGTTACAAGGTGCTAACCTCCCCAGTCTTTCTGGGGTGAAGCAATAAAGAGTGCAGTTGATCTCATAAACCTGACACCTTCAATACCTTTAGATGGAGAGATTCTAGAGGAAGTGTGGTACAAGAAGAAAGCGTCATTCAACCATCTGAGAGTATTTGGATGCAAAGTCTTTATTCATATTCCAAAGGATGAAAGAAAAAAGCTAGATGCTAAGGCTAAGGAGTGCATATACCTTGGGTCCCCAAAGGATGAATTTGGGTACTGATTGTGGGATCCTATAAAGAAGAAAATTGTTAGAAACAGAGATGTTGTGTTCTTGGAGGATCAAAGATATTTAAGAGAAAAATCAGTGCAAGTCCAGAGATCGCATTAATTTAGGGGAAGAGATTCCTCAATAAATAGATCCTGATCAAATAGACAAACAGACAGATTTTGTTCACCCAATTCCTGACCATACTGATGAACAACGAGATCATGATCAAATAATGTTAGACCCTCAAATACAATAAGAACATGAGCCTTTAGAGCAATAAATGCAAGTTGAATTGAAACGCTCTGAAAGAAGAAGAAAGTCATCATCAAAGTACCCTGAAGAAGATTCTATTACTTTGAAGATAATGGTAAACATCAAAACTTCTTAGAGGCTATGGAGTCAATTGAGAAAGGGGAGTGGATCAAAAAGCCATGGAAGAAGATATGAACTCTTTACATGAGAACCATACTTATGATCTGGTGGAGCTACCCAAAGGAAGAAAAACCTTGAAAAACAAATGGGTGTATAAGCTTAGAACTGAAGAAGGAAGCTCGAGACCAAGGTACAAAACTCAAATTGTTGTGAAAGGGTGCAATCAAAAGAAAGGAGTTGATTTTGATGAGATATTCCCACCAGTGGTGAAGTATTCCTGCATTAGAGTAGAATTGGGTATAGCAACTAGCCTAGACCTAGAAGTTGAACAACTTGATGTCAAAACAACTTTCCTACATGGAGACATCAACGAAGAAATCTATATGGAGCAGACTGAAGGCTATGAAGAACCAGGCAAGAAACACTTAGTGTGTCGTTTGATGAAGAGTTTGTATGGTCTGAAGCAAGCACCCAGACAGTGGTATAAGAAGTTTGAATCCTTCATGACCAAACAGAGTTTCAAGAAGACAATTGTTGATCATTGTGTGTTCATCAAGAGGTATGAAAATGAAAACTTTATTATCCTACTATTATATGTCGATGATATGTTGATCATTGGACAAAGTAAAAGCAAAATTGTTGGTTTGAATAATGCTTTAAGCAAGTCTTTTGCCATGAAAGACTTAGGTCCTGCAACAGCAAATCCTTGGGGTGAAAGTGATCAGAGATCACTTGATGTGAGTTGATTTTAGGATTGTTCATTTGATTAGTGACACTTAGATTTAGATTTTAGAACAAATATAGATGAAAAGCCTAAGAAAAATTCCCACTGGACACTAACTTAACAAGTGTTAAGTATATGTGAAGGTTCATTTCCATAAGACCAAAGGAAAAACACAATTAATGGCGAAAATGAATGACAAATATAGGTGTGGAAATTAAGCAAACACAAGGTGAGCAAAGGTAAACACAATGACCGAATTGAATTCAAGAAGCAACACAAGAACAAGACATATTTTGGAATTGAAAATAGGAATGGAAATGAAATGTAAAAAGATGAGTGAAAGGAAAGCTTATATGGATGAAGCTTGGGAAGAAGATCACGCCACTTAGAATGGTGAATTTGCTCCAAGATAAGTGATGATGTCGCCACTTGAGAGCTCCCAAACACTCACAAGATAAGACTAAGCTGGGAGAAACAAGTCTCACTAATCTCACACAATTTGTGTATAGTAACTTTAGTCTTCATTCAACTTTTTTTAATACATGAGGTAGGTCTCCCTATTTATAGATTTAGGAGCCTTGGAAAGTAAACTTAAAGGATAATAGCCAATGTGTTGCGGTTTTAGGTGTTGACCATAGGTTAATGCCGCACCATACTATGTGTTTCTAGAAGGTAGGGTTCCTTTCTACCCTAATGGACTTCTTAAGGCCCAAACTTATGTCCTCACCTTCTAATTATGCTATTTAAACATACTCTTGCTTATTCTTTACTATTTGGACCCCTCATGTGAGCCCAACTTATTTACAACATTTTTCTAAATATTTAAGAAGACTAGTAGGAAGAACTTCAAGTGTTGTGTACCTTGTCCATTCCTCCTATTGATGAGGTCTTCCTTTGATTGTTGAGATGACCCTTCATAGTTGGCATCCTTGATCATCTTCTTGTTGACTTGTTTTTGGGGTCTTTGTGGGTTTGCATCATCACTCCAAGAAGTTGATATGGCTATCACAAGAGAAGTACATTGAGAAAGTTCTCAAAAGATTCAACATGGATAAGGCAAAACCTGTCAATGTTTCACTTGTTGGACATTTCAAGCTAAGCACAATGCAATGTCCGACTAGTGAAGAAAAAAAGAAAGATATGAGCAGAGTGCCTTATTCTTCTGTGATAGGAAGCCTAATGTACGCCATTATTTGCACAAGACCAAATATTGTCCATGCAGTTGATGTTGTGAGTCGATTCTTGTCATATCCTAGTGAAGAGCACTGCAATGCACTGAAGTGGATATTGAGATATTTGAGGGGAACTACCAAAAGATGTTTATGTTTATATTGTGATCAAAATCTAATGGTTTAACTAGTAAATTAGGAAATATACAAATTTTCAATTGGGTAACTATATAAAAACTTCTGCATTCACTCTGTATGTCAATTAAACTCTTCATTTTATATTCTTGTGTTTATGTTAGTTTTTCATCTGCAATTTGTTCCGGTACGAATATAGTGTCACATCGTTTAGGAGTCGAATCAATGACAATTTATATACTTCTTCCTCCAATTAATTGGGACGTCTTTTAAGGACAAAACCATGATGGAACACCAATTTCTAAAGTAGACAATACCAAATAATCTAATTTGTTTTATTAGGCCATGTAGTATTTTGTCATGATATAATATGTTTTTATGGAGATTTTTTTCTATAATGTATATCATACATGTATAATTAGTTAGTATAATGCTTTAGTAATTACTAACATAGAGATTTAACGTATAGATAATTTTAGGTGGAAAATATGAGAATATCTACTTGTAATATTTGAAATGAGTTAAGAAAAATACAAAATTTAAAATATTAGATAATATTAGTTTAAATTCGAAAGATAATAGAACAATTAATTAAGGCTTATAAAGAATAATCGAGAAGTTTTTTAAGGATAAAACTATGATGGAGCACTAATTTCTTTCTAAAGTAGACAATAATTTTTTTTATTAGGTTATGTAGTATTTTGACATGATATAATATTTTTTTATGGAGGTTTTTTTTTCTATAATGTATATCATACATGTATAATTAGTTAGAATAACCTTTTAGTAATTACTAACAGAGATATCTAATATATCAAGAATTTTAGGTGAAAAATACGAGAATATCTACTTATAGTATTTTGAAATGAGTTAAGAAAAATACAAATTTTAAAATATTAGATAATATTAATTTAAATTCAAAAGATAATAGAACAATTAACTAAGTCTTTTAAAATTCACATTTTACTAAGAACAAACATATTTAATTCTAAATGATGTAACTAAAAGTCCTAAAAATCATACAGATACTTTTGGACATAACATCTTAACACCCGTGAGATCCGATAAAACACTTTCCCATGCCCCCATCATCTTAAGGTTCTTGTCATCATTGAACTATATTACACTTATATAATGGTTACTTAAACATAGAAAAACAACAATTTTACAAGTATGGTTTAAGAACTACCAAAGACTATGTTTGTAGCTTATTTATACCTCATTTTTTAAGTGTTGGCTTTAGAATGTGTGAACTAAACAATAAAATTATGGTCTAAAATTGGCCAATGATACATAAGTAAATGCAATAGATAAAAAACCGTTGTCTACGACAAAAAAAATTACATATTCTACTATTATTACTTATTTCACTAGTTTGCAAATCAAAACTCAAAATAAACTCTCCTTCCAAAATTAAAATCCAAATTCTTATTATTATTATTAATGTTGTTAATAATATTATTATTATAATTAATATTATTATTATTATTATTAATATTATTATTATTAATATTAATAATAATAATAATATTAATATTATTATGATTAATAATATTAATATTATTATGATTAATAATATTAAAAATTACAATAGCAATATTATTATTATTCATAATAGTAATAATAATAATAATAATAATAATAATATTTTTATTATCAATAATAATAATAATTGACAATAAAATTTATCTGGTTACATGTGGTATGTTTACTTATAAAACGAGAATTTAATTCTTTCTAATAAATAAAGTATTAATAATATTAATAAAATAAGAAGAAATACAATTACCATAATAGATGTAAAAGTTAAAAAATCATGGCCAAACATTTTAAACATTTTATGAATATTTTTAACAATTTTGTATATTTATCAACCTGTGTGAAGCTTAAGGATGTTTGCGTTGTCGTTCTTGAGTATTGCAATTGTGGAGTGTTTTGATTATTCTATTCGTTTATAACATCTTGATAATAAGGAAGATCTTCCTTCCCATCCGCGTAAAAAGTATATACATTAATGTTTTGAGTTTTATTTATTTTTTTAATGATTTTTTAGAAAAAATTAACACTATATGTATAACATAAATAATATATATATATATATATATATATATATATATATTTAACGCATAATATATGTTATTGTTATTTTTGTTAAATTAAACTTTAAATAGAAATTTTTTAATGAATAAAAATTATTTAATATTATGAATAATTTAGGAATTTTATTTATTTCAAATTTTTCTTTAAATAAAACATTAAATAATTTAAGATTTGTATTTATTTAGAATTTTTAATAATTTAGAAATTTTATTTATTAAATTTTTATTTAAATAAGAATTAAATAACTTATTATTTATATTTATTTAAGATTTTGAATAATTTAGAAATTTTATTTATTTCATATTTTTATTTAAATAAAATATTAAATAATTTAGGATTTATATTTAATATTTGGAATAATTTTAAAAAAAATTATTTAAATTTTTTTATTTAAGTAGAAAATTAAATAATTTAAGAACTTTATTTATTTTATATTTTTATTTAAATAAGTTATTAATAATTTAAAATTTATATTTATTTAAAAATTTTAATAATTTAATAATTTTATGTATTTCAAATTTTTATTTAAGTAGGATATTAAATAATTTATGATTTATACTTATTTAATATTTTTAATAATTTAAAATAATATGTCGAAAAATTTGTAAAATATTTTTATATAAATTTTATTTTTTATCTATACCTATATATAAAGGGGATTTCCCTCCTATCTGTTCTTAATTTTTTTTTCCTATTTTCTACTTATATTAATATTTAATTTTATTATTGTATTATGGTTATTGTGTCATTTCTTATTCCCCTCTTGCTCTTAATTTTTTTCCATTTTATCCTTACTTAATAATTTATTGTATTAATTTATTTTGGTTATTTGGATATTTTATAATTTCAAAAATTAATAAAATATTTTTTTAATTTTCAAATTTATTTTATTTGTTATTATTTAACTGGAGAGTGGAGAGATTGATTAATTACTTTTTCTGATTTAAACTGATATTTTGTTTTATTAAAATTGATTTAAGAAACAGATTTTATGATTCTCCACTGCACATAACTCACATATCCTACTTTCCACTTTCTCTCTCCTATATAGGTACCTATTTCTTACTTTCTCTCTAAACTACTCTTTAACTTCTCATTTTAATGTTATTAAGATAAATTATTTTTGAAAAATAAAAAAAATACTAGAGAAATAAAAAATGCGGATACACAGGCACGTCAGTGCCTGTGTTCCCGCTAGTATATATAAAAATAATTTAGCCACATTTTATTTTAAATATTTTTTTTATAATTTTACATTTTATTTATTAAAAAATTATTTATTTATTCAAACTTTCATAATTTTTTTTTAATTTTCAGTATATCGTAAATCCAAATAACTTCCCATTCCAATCAATTTCAACTTAAAATTTAGTTTTTCAAATATATTATCAAAGCATGAACGATAAGAGAGTGGTGACAGAACATTCATTTCATGAATATATATGAAGTATTATATATCGAATATTGTGATGTGTTATATTAAATAAAATAATATTATATAATCTGAAAACAATATCAATCTATATTATTATTACTTGCAAAACAATGGAATTAAATTATTTTAATTATAAAAAGAAATTTTATTATTTTTCCTAATTACTTTAACAACAATAAGTTAATTAGATAATTTATGACAAAATTCTAAGCAATTTTTTCTTATTTCATTAGAATATAAATATCTTAAAAGAATTAAAATTGTTATTTATATTAAAATTAAGTTTAAAACATTTTGAATTTATTACATTATTTAATTAATCATTTTTATCATATCAATTAAATCAGCTATAAACTCCATATTTAGTCTTTTTTTTTCTTTTTCTCATTCCCAGTCGTCCAAACAAAAAAATCTTGAACTGGAGTTTTTCAATTGTTCTTCTAGAAAAGTCATCGCCATCTGAGCAACCAAGTCAAATATGAATTTCACCGACCACAATTTTGCACGTTTATCGATTTTTGTTACTTTTACATAAACACTTGATTAAATGCAAAATGAAGATTTACATAAACACTTGATTAAATGCAAAATGAAGATTGCAGTGACAGTAAATGGAAAGCGTGAAAAATATTAAAGAAAAATGAGAAAGAAAGGGCAGAAATATCCATTTCCATTAGGACTAAAGATCAAACACAACATTTATACCAAACATGCGTGTCGGCTAACACAAAGCCTTGTTTTCATCGAAGAGTCAACCTTATCACGTTTTCTTATTTGTGTTTTTTGTCCGTTGAAAACGTGGTATAAAAACAACACAAACAATTTATCTTCATTCATTCTTAGGACGGAACACTGAATTAAAAGTTGCGCTGTGGTGTTGGAAACCAGATTTCAGAGAGACATTGTTTGGGTTGGGGAAAATGGATGGTGTTGATCACTTGGCTTTCGAGAGGAACAAGGCGCAGTTCGATGTGGAAGAGATGAAGATCGTTTGGGCTGGTTCTCGTGAAGACTTTGAGCTTTCTGATCGGATTTCTCGCCTTGTTGCTAGCGATCCGGTGAATTCCCTTCTTCAATCCTAAAGTCCTTTTTTTAAATCGTGTAGTCAACTTTACTGAAAAGTTATTTTAATCATGTTATGGTACTTGCAGTTTATCTCCCAAAATAGTTGTAGATTATTGGGATTCAATATTTCTAACTTCACCACACACACACGGATCTTGGAAACCAGAGAGGAGAATTGAAACAAGTGTATCTCTATATTTGATTTCAACTCTTGCAAACTACATGTTTGCAGCCCATAGCCTTTTTATAGGTGGAGAAATGGCAGTGGCCGGTGTATGCAAAAAGATATATCTTTTATATTAACTTGATTTAATTTCTATCAATAGTGAAAAGAAAATTTGCATAGGTCCTATTTGGAACAGTGTAAAGTAGCAGTCAATAAAAAGATAAAATGAATCAAGTTTGTTCTGTGAAATAAGATTAGTTCACGTACAAGCCAAAATCAACTTTCCGGAAACTGAAATGTATTAGTAAACAAACTCCAGTTATGTATTTCGTGCTATAAGCGGGTAGCTACTGTTTCACAAATCATGTTCAACTCGAGCATGTAAAGTAGTTCAATTCTGTTTCCTTCACTTTAGCTATTACTTTGGTGGTCATGGCTTCTTTGAAAATCTGAAACCTGTTTCATTTGTAGGTGTTTAGAAAGGATGACAGAACCGTGCTTGATAGAAAAGAATTATTTAAAAACACCTTGAGGAAAGCAGCTCATGCATGGAAAAGGGTAATCGAGCTCCGTCTCAGTGGTGAGTTTGCTGTTCTTGGTATTTTGGATTTTTTTTTTCCTTTGGACGCATATAGTTGCCTATTATATTAATATTTATTGTTCTCTATAATTTCGCAAACTGTATTCTTACAGAACAGGAAGCTTATAAGCTCAGATCTTTTGTGGATCAACCTGCATTTACGGATCTTCATTGGGTATAATGCAAACTCTTTTCCTGATTGCATTTTTATCTTCTGTGCCTGTCTTACTTATCTATGTGGAAGAAATGTGTTGATAACATAAAAAAAATATGGATGAGAATGAACTTAATATTAGTATAAGGATTTCAAAGGAGTTTGTGTGTTTGATCAGAGAAATGTAACATTGACCTGGTATTTTCGCTTTGCATGGGATAAATCTTGGGGAGGGGGTATCATTTGTTTGTGTACTAAATTTTAGTTATTTATATTATTTTGTAGGGAATGTTTGTGCCTGCTATCAAAGGATCGGGCACTGATGAGCAGCAGCAGAAGTGGTTACCTCTAGCTTATAGGATGCAAATAATTGGTTGCTATGCCCAAACTGAACTTGGTCATGGATCCAATGTTCAAGGACTAGAAACAACTGCAACATTTGATCCCAAAACAGACGAGTTTGTTATCCATAGCCCCACATTGACTTCCAGCAAAGTGAGTGAAATTGATGATGACTACTGTATGCCTTTACTAGTCTCTTGCAATTTTAAATAAGATTCTACTTTACATGTTACCTTGTGGTTAACAAGTAAATTCAGGGGAAAAAGTGGTACTTTTCTTATGCATTCCCAGTTTGTACTTTTGTAAAGGTATTTGGATATATTTATATATATATCATGCTTCTGACATTGATTTAAACAGTGGTGGCCTGGTGGATTGGGTAAAGTATCCACTCATGCTGTTGTTTATGCCCGTTTAATTATTGATGGTCAAGACTATGGAGTGCATGGTAATTTCTAAATTTACTCATCCAAATTCTGGTGTTGAATTCATAGGCAAATTAAGTGACTATAATTCCTTGTCCAATTTGAAGGGTTCATTGTCCAGCTGCGGAGCTTGGATAACCACTTACCTCTTCCAGGCATTACTGTTGGTGATATTGGCATGAAATTTGGAAATGCAGCATATAACACCATGGACAATGGAGTTCTAACATTTGACCATGTACGAATTCCAAGGAGTCAAATGTTAATGAGGTATTTCCATTTTACATATTGTCTAGCCTCGCCAATGGAAAATCCAAAAATCCAAGTTTGTGGTTTTGTGGTGTATAATACTAATAATGCTTAAATAGGGAATGTGTCAAATAGTGCTTCTAGCAGTGCTCTTTTGCCAATTGTATCATGCGGTGACTGCTCTGTTCTTTAATATACCAGGGTTTCACAGGTTACCAGAGAAGGAAAATATGTACACTCCAATGTTCCAAAACAACTAGTTTATGGCACTATGGTAAACGTGAGACAAAAAATTGTAGCTGATGCATCAGTTGCTTTGTCTCGAGCAGTTTGCATTGCTACAAGATATAGTGCTGTTCGAAGACAGTTTGGATCGCATAATGGAGGTCTAGAAACACAGGTAAGCGTTAAAAAGCATGTTGTTGCTTGATGATAATTCGTATTTTATTGAGATATGCTCGAAAATCTCTTTTAAAAAATATTATAAATTTTAGAACTTAATAAAAAGGAGGCTAAAACCAAAATTACATACTAAATTTTAAAATAAGCTGCTTTGTTAATGCTAAGTTGCCTCTAGTTGTCTAATTTTGGAAGTCTCACTTGTTAACAACCTTTTTTAATGATATGTAATGGGAAGTGTGATGAGATCCCTGCTTATCTGGTGTATTAAATTTAGTTGTATGACGTTGAATTCTGCACTTATATGTTGTTAAATGGGCAACATAAAAAATGTGATTCCAATTAGTTTCATTCAAAGTTTAGTGTGCTTAATGCGTGGTTATACATTTCTTTTAGGTGATTGATTACAAAACACAGCAGTCTAGGCTCTTCCCTTTGCTGGCTTCTGCTTATGCTTTCAGATTTGTTGGTGAGTGGCTGCTATGGCTTTATACAGATGTGACAGAAAGATTGAAAGCTAATGATTTTTCAACATTGCCTGAGGCTCATGCATGCACTGCTGGATTGAAATCCTTGACTACTACCGCCACTGCTGTATGTTATTACTTCTGTATTTCTTTACTGATTGATCTTAGACTTACCAGTTTAATTAAATTAATTATTAAGCCGCTTTATATAGCACTTAAAATATGGTTTTATCTGGGGATTTTTCCTATCTTTATATGCTTTGTTGTCCTAACTGGAGAGTCCATGAGTGATATTGACAGGTCCTCCTCCTTTTACTTCTCTCCACATGTTGAAATTTATTTTTCTCTCATTGCTTTGGTGTACCCCTTATACATTTAACTTTTTTGCTTGAAATATGTATTATTATTAAGACATTGATGGGTTTGACTGAACATCAATGCTAAAACCTTTCAAATGAACCGTGTGCAGATTTTAAGTGCATTTGTATAGAGTTTTGTATAAAGCAGCTTCATGATTTAGTTTTTTAGAGCTTGTTGTTCCTCAAACTACATTTTTAGTTTAAATTAAAAGTACTAAAATAGTTGTCTTTTAAATTAACATAATTTTTGTAAAACATTTTTTTTTAATTTAAAAAGGTTTTTTTTTATATAAACACAAACAAACAGGTCCTTACAATTATGACCCTTCACGCATTACAACCCTGCATCTGCTAGTTGTCAATTTGAAATAAAAACTAACACTACAGAGCAGTACGTTCAGGTTTATATATTTTGCAAGCTCAATTGTAAATAATAGTTATTTAAATTCTGGCTTCTGATAAAAAGAAGAGTTTAATATCCCTGAACTGCAGTACTGCAATATATTGTCATTAATGAATTGTTCAGTCATCTATGTGTGTGTGGGATAATTGACTGGATGAGTAATCCTTGCATAGAAAGGGATGAAGTGTTTCTGTTGTTGTCGTTGTGCTATTATCTTTTATGTTATCCTTATAACATCACTATGTAACTCTGAACTTTTAGGCTCGATTAAAGTCAAAGTAACTTCAATTTGCAGGATGGAATTGAAGAATGCCGCAAGTTATGTGGTGGTCATGGTTACCTTTGTAGCAGTGGTCTCCCTGAGTTATTTGCTGTTTATGTTCCTGCTTGCACTTATGAAGGTGACAATATTGTGCTGCTTTTACAGGTTTGTTAAATGTTAAATAATGCATTCTGTATTTTGTTAATCGTTATTTAATTTAGTCTTCACTAACTAAGTCCTTCCACAGCCGTTAATAAGATTTAATGTGCAGCATGAGAACTAGCTTTTTTTTTTCTTGAGAGCTAGGTTTTTGTTTATTTGACATGCATTCATACATATTTTAAAAGACCTGTATTTTGGGGCAAAGCCCTCATGTTTGTGGGTTTTGTATGGTTTTAAATACGAAATAGTACTGTTGTTTTTTTATGTGTTCTTCATATTACATCCCCATGCATTCTGGTTTTGGAGGTTTTCTTTAGGAATAATTATGTTGTTTTGACAATTTCTAGAAAATCTGATGTAGGTGTCAAGGCATCTCATGAAGACGGTTTCTCAACTGGGCACTGGAAATAAGCCTGTTGGTACTACAGCTTATATGGCTCGAATGGAACAACTGATGCAATACCACTCAGATGTTAAAAAGGGTATAATGAAATTGGAGATTATGCCTACTCTAACCAGTTCAATTTCATGATATCCAAATCAAATATGGTTTTATTTAATATTTCTAGTACTTAGTAACTGAGTTGTAATATTATACTTGTTTTATTCCTTGCAGCTGAGGATTGGTTGAAACCTAATGTTGTGTTGGAAGCATTTGAAGCCAGGGCTGCTAGGATGTGTGTTGCATGTGCTCAAAATCTTAGCAAGTTCTCTAATCCTGAAGAGGGTAAATGATTCGATCATCTTTTAAGTCAGAAGCTATATGCAATTGTCCTTGTGGTTGACTTGTTTTCTTGATATGAGATGGTGGAGAGTGGGGGGTTAGGAGTTGGTTTGTGTTGAGTGATCTGTGTGATGATTTTAGTAAGAAACCATCTGACTACATATATAATGCTGGCTAATAACATGTTGGTGGAATAGATTTTCTAATGGAGGCTAATGATTTTTCTGACAACAGGTTTTCAAGAACTCGCAGCTGATTTAGTTGAGGCGGCTGTTGCTCATTGCCAGCTCATTGTTGTTTCCAAGTGAGCTTCTTCCATTATTGTATCTATAGATTTACAATTACATTGCATAATCTTGGGATAGAGGGAGTCAAATATTTAATCCAGAGAAACACATAATAAGATACTTCTTTCCGGTGAAGAGGAGCATCAAAGTGAAACTAGGATTTGCTTGAATATTCTACACTTAAGTTTATCAAACCTGTTTTTTCAGATTTATTGAGAAGTTGCAGCAAGATATACCTGGAAAGGGAGTGAAAGAGATATTAGAAGTTCTTTGCAGCGTTTATGCTTTGTTTCTACTTCATAAGCATCTGGGTGATTTTATTTCGACTGGCTGCATTGACCCAAAACAAGGATCACTTGCCAGTGAGCAGCTGAGAAACTTGTATTCACAGGTTTGTCCTCAACGATTCAATAGCATCTTGTGGTGTTTATATTTTAAGCAATTGAATGAAGAGTTATTGATGATTTTACGTGTGTGTAGGTTCGTCCTAATGCAGTTGCGCTTGTTGATGCATATAATTACACTGATCACTACCTGGGTTCAATTCTTGGACGTTACGATGGAAATGTGTATCCTAAGTTGTACGAGGAGGCATGGAAGGATCCTTTGAATGATTCAGTTGTTCCTGATGGCTTTAAAGAGTATGTTCAACCCATGCTCAAGCAACAACTACGCAATGCTAGACTCTAGTTCCATCTAAGAAATTTATCCATGAAGCTCTAAATAAGTCTCACTAAGCTTCGTGGAACGATAAATAAAATTGCACGTTCATATTTGTTAGCTGACTGTTTCTTCCTGCACCTCCATAGGTTCTTCTGACACCCCATACACAACATGAAAAGGCCTTTTTAACCTTCTTGTGTCACCCCAATAAAATAGCTTCCGGATTATGTAATTCATACATGCATTTAAAAGAGACTTCCGGATTATGTAATCTGGAAGCTAAAAAAGACTTTCGAATTACATAATTCGGAAACTAATCATGCATATGAAAAAATACTTTCAGATTATGTAATCCGGAAGTTAATTATGAATTTAAAAAAAGACTTCCGGATTATGTAATCCGAAATATTATAGAGGGGTATTTTTGGAAATATAAAAATGTATGGAGGTGGGAGAAGAATATATGGAGGTGCAGGAAGGAAGAAAGAGCCTTGTTTGCTACCTTATTTCCATCGCACAAAGGTGCATCTGGAACTCGAAAAACTCATTTATTACATTAACCATATTTGATGTCCAATCTCATGCCTATGATTTTTCTTCTCTATTGTATATTTTCTAGTTCTAGGCCTAATTAACGTATGTTTATGGGAGCATCTCTTCTTGCACCTCCGTACATTTTGTCTGCATTTCATAAATATGAATTTTTATTTTTTTTTAATTGTACAATTTTAAAGGAAAAAGTATTTTTTGGACTGTATAATTTAAAAGTCATTATTATTGTAAAACAAAATCGAGATATTGCAAAAGTTGTTAAAGGAGTTGTTGAATATCTTGCGACATTGTAGAGGAGTTGTAGAGGAGACTAAGGCCCTGTTTGCATTGAGTGGTGCACTATTCACGCGGACAGATGTGAGAATGCACCCCACGTTTGTTTCTTGGTGAGGGGGAAGATGGAGCTTTTTTGGTGTTTCTCATGTATGAAGAGAAAGTGCAATGAGAGAAGAGAAAGCCACATAGGCTTTTGAGCATTTACATTCTTACCCTTAATAAGAATAAAAAATACATTTAAATATTTAAATTTTAAAAATATAAATAATAGAATTCAATTATATATTATAATAATCTAGATTTTGATTTATTAATGAAAATACAAAATCCATTTAAATATTTAAATTCTAAAAATATAAATAATAGAATTCCATTTTAATAG
>Ga0123342_1007218_pt1 | contig 14829 bp, 13 predicted proteins | sample Turbeawhitnodule_FD_89960 | JGI IMG/M metagenome (GOLD analysis project Ga0123342, IMG submission 89960) | Root nodule microbial communities of legume samples collected from Mexico - Turtle bean Mexico white nodule | ecosystem: Host-associated > Plants > Roots > Nodule | place: Mexico: Nepantla...
AACATATAAACTACCCCAGAACAAAGCTTAAACCAGCACAACAACATCAAGCAAAGCAGAGGCTTCAACATCCTTCAAAGGATTTGGATTCTTCAAAACATTGAACACCACTTGGTTCAACATACCTCTCATCCGGGGCGAACCAGTGAAATGAACCCGGATTCCTTGCACAGGACAGGCCAACCTAACCCGCATTTTGTGGACTAAACGCAGGACGGACCTATGCGCGGTGGGCTAGCCCATATTGCCATCTTTAAGAACTTGAGTATTCTTGTATAGAATTCATTGGATTATATATGTTTACAAGAACTATTACTCAGAAATCACGAGCCTAAAGTAGCATATAAGACATAATCAATGTTTGCATAAGCTTTTGAACATATGCGTCTGCATATATATGGTTTACAAATATATAGTTTACAGAGAATTCTATTCAACATATAAACTTCTCTACACTACTTTTATCCCTTGTTGCCAAGCTATCAACATTAAACCATTGTTCGCATCCTAATCCCATGTTTATCTATTTGTCGTTAAATATAAATTCAACACCTAAACATTTTTGGCCATATATTCATACACATGATTATGTTTATTCATGTTGTTTTATACTTCTGAACTAGTTCAACACATATTGGATACATGTGTCTTTGGACATTGATAAAGGTTAAATTATTGTAAAATTCATAACAAACTAGGTATGCATAATGAGTAGAAAACAATCTAAAAGGCATGCATCCCCACAAATGAAAGCTTGACTCAAAACACACTACAAGAAAAAATGGTTTTAACGGGGATTTATTTTTACATTATTTAGACCCCGCTAAACTATCCCTAGGGAAGGTGTTCCTTGGGATTTTTTTAAACCTCAGGAAAACTCTTTTAGAACCCCTGTTAAATACCATGGGCTTAAGAACCTCTATAAAATACCATGGGTTTCAAACCCTCTGTTAAATACCATAGGTTTAAAGACCTCCATAAAATATCATGGGTTTAAGAACCTCCTTAAAATAGCATGAGTTTCAAAATTTTTGTAAAATGACTTGTCGTTTGAAATAACCTTCAACTCCATTTTACACCATCTCTAACGATCCTCCTGACTTCTCTCTTCCACCATAGACACATTGCTCTCTGGCATAGGCTAGATGGCCGCCAACGGCAGTCCTAACAAGGAATCACAATTCAGTTACACTTATGTTTATTATATCTAAGGATAAAAAAACACTAAATAAGGCATTATCTTCTTTTTACTCAAATATTGCTTCTTCCATCACCTTACTGCCACAACTTGGATCACAAGCCACTATTACCTAGCTCGGCAACAACTAGTGTTTATCACTTCTTTATATCTCTTAAATAATTGCATTATCTGTTAGATGTGGGCTTCAAAGCCATGTGTATTCTTGGCTAAATATTGCAACAACATAGTGCAAGGAGAAATTAACTTTATTACTTCTCACTTTCACAGTGAATTAATTATTTCATGCATTTTAAAATAAAGGCGTTGATTTTAAATATTTCAAAATTATGAGAATTAAATATTAAGAAATATAACTAAACCTAAAATTGCACATAAAATATACGTACATCAAAAGCTAAAACAAAATAAGTCAGATTTTTTAAAGTATCAGCTCGTATAAAAATAACTAGGAATTATATAAATCAACTACCATCAATCATAAGAAATAAGGGTAATCATGGATTGGATTTTTCAAAATCCATATCCATTGAAGCTCTCAGCCTTCTCCAAGCTGAACATGAAAAATCCCAAGTTGAAGTGAACAAGCTTCAGGTGGAGAAGGAATTCTTGGAAAAGCAGCTAGCAACCAAGGACTCCAAGATCGAGGAGTTGGAGAAAGCCAACCGAGACCTCCTCGACGATATGGCCGACACCTTTGATGAGGGGTTCAAAGATGTGAGAACCCAAGGATCAATACTTCCAACTGTGACCCTGACAATCATATCGTCGACGGGAAGGTGGTGCCCCTCGACCTTGGGGAGTGAACTGCTCTTAGTTAATCTTCATCTTTTTGTTGTAAATTTGTACTTACAATGTTCGAACTTATTTGTAACTCTGACACCTAATCTTATTTATTTAAATGCCGTTTGGATGCTACCTTTGAATTCTTGTGCGATCTCAACTTTCTTGCACCTTTATCTGCTTTTGTTTTCTTTACTATGTAAAAGGTGTTACCTCCGATGCATCTCTTCATCGTGTTTGACTTTAACTCTTTAGGTAGCACGTGACCTTCTCTCTTACTCTTCCCTTATGAACTTAGAAAAGTTTTCAACTTGATCTTTACTTACCTGTCTTGAGTCCCCAGGCATTTACCACGAAAGGCATTGCTAGCTTTATCATCGCTCAAGATGAAAAAGGGGTCTCATCTTCTTTTCTGGCCTCTACATCGCTCAAGGGCGAGGGAGAACTTGATCTCTTCTATGGCCTCGACATCGCTCGAGGGCGAGGAAGGCTTATCTGTTCTTCTGGGGCCTCGACGTCGCTTGAGGGCGAAGGAAGGCTTTACCTGATCTGTACTGTGTGTCCACGCTCGAGGAGAGACTTGCTAAACGCGGGGTTGTATCGTCCTCAGCGTGTCTAAACACTTGGGACGAAGTCATGCTTTGATGCCCACGCCCGTGGAGAGGCCTATTACAGCAGCGCCGTATCGTCCACGGGATGTTTAAACACAAAGGCAACTTAGCCCTTATCTCTGCGCGCTTGGTGCCAACGCCTGGGGAGAGGCCTACCTGGGGGTAGTGCCGTTTCGTCCCCAGGGTGTCTGATCAGGCCTACCCAGGGAGAGGCGTGCTGTAAGCATCGCTGTATCGTCCCTGGTGTGTCTAAACACCAAGATGATCAAGGGTTTTGGTGATTACACCCAAGGAGAAGGTTTCCCGAAGGATGGCGCTTCTCCTCAGCTGCGTGTATCTGCACCAAGTGACCTGGTTCTCCACTGCTCCGAAACTTCTTACTTCCTGTTGCCCAGACTCGAAGGAAACGCGCCCCGCCACTTCCTTGCGAGGTGTCTAAAGACCAGACACCAGGGCTAGCTATTCATACCTAAGGAGGGGGCGTCCCGAAGGAATCCCTTAACCCCTGCTCAGGGACTAGACACCCGGATTTGAAGTTAAATTGAACGTACCTTTTGTCTTTATCTTTGGGCATGAGCATGCGCTCCTGCTACTTGCTTTGAATTTGACGCCTGCTCCCTTATCTTGGCGACGCCTCATCTTGGCGACGCCTCATCCTGGCGACGCCTCATCCTTGCGACGCCTCATCTTGGCGACGCCTGCCTCAGGCGATGTCTTGATGTCTTTGTCTTTTGTTTCTTAATCTTTGCTCTTATACTGTGCGAGAGGGAAAAATTGAGACAAAGTTTTCTTCAACTTCCTTTTTTTACTTGGGTGACCTCATTAAAAAACCCCCAAGAGGGAAAAAGAGTGTCCCCTTTACAACTGTGTGTTTCATAACTTTCAACTGAAATAAAATTTTAAATTGGCCGCATTCCAGCTGCGTGGAATGGGCCCCCTTCTAGAGTCTCTAGATTGTACGAACCATTTCTCTTGACTTTGGTGACTCTGAAGGGTCCGGTCCACTTAGGAGACAACTTGTTCTCCAACTCGTAAGGATGAGCCTTCCTCATGACCAGGTCACCAACTTGGAACTATCGTAGTTTCACCTTAGAGCTATACTGATGCTCCATTCTCCTCTTCAAGGCTTCAGCCTTTATCCTCGCTTCCTCTCTGGCCTCGTCCAATAGGTCTAGATTCACCTTTCTTTCTTCGTTAGATTCTTCTGCCACAAAGCTTAGGAAACGTGGAGAAGTCTCGTGAATATCTACTGGGATCATGGCATCTGACCTGTATACTAGGCTGAAAGGCGTCTCCATGGTGGAGGATTGAAGCGTGGTGTGGTAAGCCCACACTATTCTTGGTACTTCTTCTGCCCACGCCTCTTTAGCCTTCTCAAAACCTTGTGAACACGAGGTCTGACTCCCATTGATCGTCCGAATCCCGCTCAGCAACTGAATTCATTGCCCTCACATACCTCTTACGCTGAGAGGCAGTGGTCCCTCCTCCAGAAAAGCCACCAGAAATGGTGTGCACTTCTCCATGGATCGGCATTTCATGCGCCTGATCCTCTTCTGGTACCGTTAGGGCTGTGGTCGCAGCAGGCCCAGCAAGATAATCCTTCAGGAAACCATTCTTCACAAGCTCATCCAACTGATAGCCCAGCGCCAAGCAGTTGTTGATATGGTGCCCGAACGGCTCGTGGAACTTGCACCACGACTCTTTGTGAGGTCCCAACACCTTGTCAGACTTCACCGGTGGCCTCAACCTGTCAGCTATGTTGGGCACAACAATGAGGTCTTTTAGCTCCACCACAAAATTGTTCCTCAGCGGTTTATTTCCTTCCCTTGCTGGCCTGTTTGCCCCGCTCGACCCCTGGGCTGGGGCCTCCTTGCCTCGTAGGGGCGTCTCCTCTCCTGGTTCTTCCATCCCTATGAACGTCACCTTGGGCCCAGTGAATGTGTTGGGGATCACCGTCTCCAGGATCGGCTGCGAGAACGGCGTAGAGAACTCCCTTGGTGGAGTGAAAGGTTCAGGTTCGTCTATGTCGCGTTGTTCTGTGTGGTTGCACCACCCGCGACGCAACTCCTCATTCATGCGACACAACTCATCATTTCTCGCCTGAGACGCCACGAGATCCGCCTGCATGCGCTCTTGCTCAGCCTTCGACGCTGCCAATGCCTCCTGCAATCCCTGCATCATGCCCATGACCTGCTGCATGGTCATCTCTTCACTCTTAGCGTGCGTCGTACCTTGCCTCGTGGATCTCATCATCTGCGGTTTCTGGAATCTCTTCTAGCGATCGCGCAACTCCAAGGGATAAAGAAATTGTTGGGAACTCGAACTCGAACGAATACGATCAAACAACAACTCAACCAAAAGCAATCGGTGAAAACTGCACCAATTTCTCAATGAACAATGGCTCTTGATATTATCTCGAGGGAACTGGGTTGGAAACTGCAACTGGAACTGAACTCTTGCAGTGGGACTGAAGTTTTAGATCGGCCTCACGGTGGGCGCCAAATGTTCCCGCCGGTTGACCAGGGACGTCTTTGTGCGTGGCTTATCCTCGCGAGCTAGGGCACCTTCGTTCTGTACCGTCTGTGAGTACTTGAAAAGAAGTGGACAAAGGGGCGCGCTCGCGACCGTTTGCACTCCGACGATCAAGTCAGCTAGCGAGAAACATCAAAAGGACACACCTCTGTATCGGAACACCGTGAATGGATGCTCTGAAGGTGGTCGAATAACTGAGTAACTAATGCTTTTTTCCCTTATTGCCTGTGCGTACAGTGGGTGCGCGAGCAAAACAACTAGGGTTTGTGTCAAACTGAAACTCGATCCCTGTCTCAAACGTCTAAAGCCCCTTTTAAACGTCTAAAGCATTTAAAGCGTCTTAAAGCGCATTTAAAGCGTATAAAAACATTCAACGCGTTTAAAACGTTTAAAGCATTTATAGCGCTTTAAAGCGTTCGAAACGTAAACTAAATTAATGCGTACTTTAGCGAACTTTCAGGAAAACATTGATGTTTCAGTGCTTACTTCCACGTGTTCTTCTGACTTGATCGCTATTCTCTGTGGAGGGCCTTACAGCGTCGTAACCCAACTTAGGGATAATCCATCGTGTAAGTTCTCCTTTCTCGAAGTGCATCTGGCGCAAAGGGGGTGACTTTCTGGGTGCAAACTCATGCGCCCCAACCTCTAGTCACTCGCCCTGGGAGTGTATCTACCTTTCTCTCGTACCATGCACGTGGTTCTCCCCTGGGCGTGGCCCTCTCATGGGTCGTATCTGTCCCAGGGTCTCCCAGCGATGGCGTGGGTACTTCACGAGTCAAGTTACCCCTTACTGGTACTAGAACTATGGCCTTGAAGCCACCTTTCTCTTCTCTTTATTACCGTTCTGAGGTACTAAGGCCTCTCGCGGTGTCGCCCCCTCCACGGTCTTTTCTACCCATGAGTATCAGGGGGCGACGCCGTCGATGCCCTAACCTGGCGACGCCTCATCTTGGCGACGCCCTAACCTGGCGACGCCTCATCTTGGAGACGCCTTAACCTGGCGTCGCCTCATCTTGGCGACGCCTACACCTGGCGACGCCTCATCCTGGCGACGCCTTAAGCGGTCAACCTGTTGACTTTCTTCCCTTGGGCCCCCTTGAGGGGTCCCAATATACGTTGACTTTGACTTTGGTCAACGCCTAGGGACGGGACGGTACAATTTCTAGTTAAATTTAAGAATCAAACTCAATAATCTATTGATCAGGTAGAATCTAGCAATAAACACAAAATGAAAAAACGAATATTAACTAGAAACAAAGTACTATTTATAAATATCACCAAAATACATCTGAGTTCGAAAAATATTACATTCAATCCCAAGAAGGAAGTTAATTATTCATGATAGCCATTACAAACATTAAGATTAGATGGAAAGGAAAGGAAAATATGGAGAGATGTTTCTTCTCTTTAAAGCTTTAGGATTGCTAAAAATTCCCTTCTTTCTTATTTTTTATGTGTGTTAAACCCTGTTCGACATTTGGAATAGTGAATTCTTTCTTTAGCTAACCAAATTTTGCTTGAACTAGAGGAATGCCTATCCTGAAGAATTTTTTTTCACTATAGTGAGTCATGTCGCACTTATGTGAGAATTATGATGGACAACACTCATTCTTTGGACAATTGTCCCTTGAGCGAGTACAATTTTTTCTTGAGCAAGCTTACCCTGCAATAATTCTTTGTCTTTGGATAATTCTCGTCTAAGCGAAACATTCTTGCTTGAACGAGTTATGGCTTGAGAAATTCAACATTAAAGCTCCTATTTTTTATCTTCTAATGTTTCCTTTCATGCATCTTCCAATCATTCCCTTTCTCCCTCCTTAGTTACCTGAAATTTATACAAAATTTGGATTAAATGACTTCATTTGATTCATGATTAAAAACATATATTTAGATTCAATAATTATCAAATTATGGGTGATTACTATCTTCAAACAACTAAAAACCTAAAAATAATCAAATTTTCTTATGTAAATTTACTAAAATTGACACTTGTCCCTTTTTACTTAGCTTTGACTAGTTATTTATCAGTTTCTTCATAATTTTTTTGCCCCATTAATTTATGGGTTGCTAAATTTGAAGATTTTGCAAGCTTTCTCATTCCAATCAACAGAAACATTGAGTTCGACCTGCTTTTCAAAACCATGATAATACACAGATAAAATCAAGTTAGGTAAAATTTTCAATTAACAAAAAGATATAATTTTATCAAGTTAGGTCAAATTTTCAATAAATAAAAAGGATATAATTTTATCAAGTTAGGTCAATTTTTCAATTAAAAAAAAAAGATATAATTTTATATCATATTAATTAAAGATAACAATAAAAAAAATAAACTTAAATTTTATACTTTGAAATTCATTTATCTTTAAAATATTTTAGCTAGATTTCAAATTTTCTCTATATAAGGGTGGACAAAAATCCAAATTACAAAATCCAATCCATAATTATCCATATCCATATTAGTTTTAATCCATTTAAATGGATTTATTTTAAATCCAAATTCATATTTTTGGATTTTAAATCCAATCAATTTAATTGCATATGGATTATATATAGATTGGATACGTTTTTGGATTATCCAAATTGCATTTTGGGATGGATTTTGACTTGGCCCGATCCAAGTTAAGCCAAGACAATCCAACCGATGTCGAGCCGAGCGGACCTGAGCCGATGTCTAACCGAGCAGTCCCAAGCCGATATCGAGCCGAGCGGGCCCGAGCCGAGCGTGCCCGGGCCGTTGTCGAGCTGAGCATTCCCGAGTCGATGTCGAGCTGAGCTGGCCCGAACCGATGTCAAGCCGAGCTGGCCCGGTTCGATATCGAGTCAAGCAAGCCCGGGCTGATGTCGAGCCGAACGGGCCAGGCCAATGTCGAGTTGAGCAAGCCCGGGTCGATGTCAAGCCGAATGGGCCTGGGCTAATGCCGAGTCTCCCGAGCCCCAGCCGATGTCGAGTGGAGTGGGCCCGGGCCGATGTCAAGTCGAGCGGGCTCGGGCCTATGTCGAATCATCTAGGCCCGAGCCATTGTCGAGTCATCGGAGCCGATGTCGAGTCTTCTGGGCCCAGGCTGATGTTGAATTGTCTGGGCCGGGGCCGATGTCGAGCTGAACGGGCTCGTGCTGATGTCAAGTGGAGCGGGCCTGCGTCTATGTCGAGTCGATTGGGCCCTAGCCAATGTCGAGCCAAGCGGGCCCGAGCCAATGTTAAGTCGAGCGGGTCCGAGTCGATGTCGAGTTGTCCGAGCCCAGACCATTGTCAAGTCGTCTGGGCCCAAACCGATGTTGAGTCGTCTGGGCCCAAACCGATGTTGAGTCGTCCGGGCCCGGACTGATGTCGAGTCGTCCAAGCCCGGACCGATGCGAGTCGTCCGGGTTCGGATCGATGTCGAGTCATCCGGGCTCGAGCCGATGTCGAGTGGAGCGGGCCCGGGTCGATTTTGAGTCGATTGGGCCCTGACTAATGTCGAGTTGATTGAGCCCTGGCTAATGTCGAGTCGAGCGTGCCCGGGTCGATGTCGAGTCGAACGGGCTCGGGTTGATGTCGAGTCGTCCGGGTCCGGGCCGATGTCGAACCTAGTTGGTCCACATTCAGGTTGAGTCGGCTTAGGCCCGGTTCGAGCCAAATTAGTTTGTGTCCATATCAAAATGGATTTAATGTAATTGACAAAGTGGATTTAATCTAATTAACAAAATGGATTGAATCTAGATTTAATCAACTTTAAATAGATTTAAAAAAAATCCATTTAAATTGATCTAGTTAAAATGGATATGAATTTGAAATCAATCCATTTATTTGGATTTGGATTTAGATTGGATTTGAAAAATCCAATCTATGACGACCCTAGTTCTATCCATTTTTTAATAAAATAATGACCTAATAATTTGTTATGACCCAATTATCTCATGGATTTTATATATTATTTCATTTATTTCCCGTCAAATTGATCTATCGATTTTCTATTGAATCGATGTATCAAATTTTCACCGAATCGATTCACTAATTTTTCATTCATTCAATAATTAATTTTCATATAATATCTATCACTATACATCACTAGGCTTCACCCACCTAAGTTGCGGATTCCACTCCAAATATTCACCACCTCTTTCTTTAGCCTTTTCCTTCTTCAATAACTTTTCTTCCTTTTCCTTTAAGGCTCGTAAAACTATTATTATAGCAAGTCACATGATCATCAAAATTGAAGGTGCGTTTGATACCTGGTTTCCAAGTCTATCAGACAACCTTTTTCTACTTCACATGCCCGCAACAACAAGTTGGAATTGTTGCATTATAGGACAAATGATACCAAGAGAGAGCTTCGAGGTTGCGAGAGAGACAGTGAGAGAGACCATGAGAGAGCTTCGAGGGACGTTATCTTTAGGAGGGAGGAGAGCCAAAGGAGATTAGTAGGCAACAAGCAACGCCATTCCTCAAGTAACATTTACTCTTTCTTTTTTTCTAATTTTCCGAATAGTCATAGAGAGCTCGATATGCTCAAGATTTTCTAGAAGTGGGCAAGGGTGAAAGAAGTGTTCATATCACAAAGGCGTAACAGGTGGGGTAGAAGGTTTGGTTTTGTGTGTTTTTTTAGGTGGTGAATGAGGTAAGGCTGGAGAAGGAGTTAGACCAAATCTGTATATAATATGAAGCTTTACGTTAATGTTCCTAGATATAAAAGGAATGCTTGTTCTGAAGCTCCTGGCCATGTCAAAGAGGCAAGAAGAAAACCTCATCCAGCTTCTATCTTGAACAGAGTGGAGGAGAGGTGGAAGAAAAAGAAGGGAAAAGAGGTTTGGAAGAGTAATACAAGAAAGCAATCCTATGCAGAGGTTGTGAGAAGCTCCCCAAAGGAGAAGTGGAACGAACCCGTAGTAGAAACGAAGCAACATGTTCTTCCATGGATGGTCAATAGCATAGTTGGTCATATGTATCATGATCTTACCTTTAACCAGCTGTGTGAAGAGTTTTTTAAGAAAGGGATGGGTATGGTTAGAGTGAGATACTTGGGGGACAACTTAGCCTTGTTAACCCCATTGGAAGGTGATCGAATGGAGGAGTTAATTAGGCTCAATAAAGATTGGTTTGATAGATTTTTTGAGATTATAAATCCCCGGTCAAAATCCTTTGTAGTTGGTCATAAAATAGTATGGGCTAGATCTTATGGTTTGCCCATCTCTTTATGGAGTAAGGATTATTTCGCTAAAGTGGTTGGAGATGTGGCTTCCTTGGTAGCTATTGATGAAACCACAGAGGCATGGGATCTAGAATATGCAAGGATTCAAGTGAGGCTTCATAAGTCTGTTAGTGCAAGGATCTTTAAGTATTATAGAATTAATGATTAGGTTTACCATATTTCCTTAGAAGATGAAGTCCTTGGGCAAGGAGGAAATCCATGAAAAAGTTTATACAAAAGCTATGCTTCCTCTGCTAGTATTTTATCCAAGGATTCTATTGTAGAAGAAACGCTACTCTCGGTGAAAGTTAGCAATGACGGAGATGGTAACGACGGAGGGATGCGATGGAGGGAGGAAGATCACAAAGGGGGATATCCAAGAGCATTTAATGAAAGCGATAAAAGGGGGGCTATGTGAGGAATGTTTGTCTAGGCATGGTAAGGATGAGCAGGAGAAAGGTGGGCTGCCTTGCACCAAAGAGGATTTACGTGTGCAGGTTAACTCTGCTGATGTGGCAGCTTTTCTTATCCACGGAAATTCAACTCTGGGTGCTTGTTGGTCCAAATGGATTTGAATAACCTAATTGAATCCTCCTTTGGCAACTCAGCTTGGCCCAATTCGGGAGAGGCCCATCTTTGGAATAAGGAAGCCCAAACCAAATCGTGCGACATGGGGAACCAGCTAGGGGGTCTCTTTTGTGGCAGTGAAGGAGGATTAGATGCAGGAGTCTGTAGTGCAAAGGAACATTGGTGTCACGAAGGAGAATCCCAGATAGCGAATGAACCTTTGAAATCTCAATCGGAGAGGGAGGTGGAGCGACACCAGGAGTCACTTATTGTGGGCGGAGGTCGGGAAACCTTTGTATCTCTAGCAATGGAAGAGGGCCCTCAAACTAGTCTCATCAATTGCGGATTTGGCGATGAAGACGATAGAAGGGTTGGAACTTAACTAGATTTGGGGCATAAGCTGGATGGGAGCCGTGGAGCATGCGTGGAGGATAATCTCATTACCCCAATGCGGGTACGTAATTTGTGTGCTTTGTGGGAATTAGGGGAGACAAGCAAGTGTCCGAAGTAGAGATCAAAATGAGGAATTGGGTCCTTGCACTACAAAAAGAACTAGTCATTTAGGGTAAGTATCAACTCAAATGTTATCTTTGATGGCGACATTTCGAAGTGTAATAACAAGCTACTGGTGGGTGGGAATATAGACGACTCATCTGATATGTGGGAGTTCGGTAAAAATTTAGGGATGTATTGTTCTGGGGATGAGGAGGAGGTAGTCAAGGAGTTTGAACGTATGGAAGAAAGGGATAAGGAGACTATGAATCAATTTAAGGAGGGGGACCACCACGGGTACCTATGATTATTGTCAGTCTTAATATAAGAGGGTTCGGAGGGGGGGAGGGGTACTAAAGCAAATTATATTAGGCAAATTATCGCTAATGAGGGTGTGGACTTATTATGTTTACAAGAGGTAAAAGCATCTGTCCTTTCAAATGCTAGATGTTTTTCACTGTGGGGAGATAGTAATGTCGGATGACTACATAATGAAGGTGAAAGTGGCGCGGGGAGTACGTTAACTATGTGGCACAAAGAAGCTTTTTGCTATGATAGTCATATGGTGGGAAAGGGTTACATAACAATCTTTGGCCAGCATATTAAGTCTAAGTCTAAATGTGCTATGATCAACGTGTATGCAGCATGCAACTTGAATGACAAAGGTGTTCTTTGGGAAAATTTGTCGAGCGTTAAAAATGCACATCCGAATCTAGCTTGGTGTTTCTGTGGTGATTTCAATGTTGTTAGAGATGAAAATGAAAGGAAATGTGCTAGTACTAGGGGTAGCTAGAAAAAGGAAAATAGTGGTTTTAATAGCTTTATCGAGGAGAACAATCTGGTAGAGCTACCAACAGTTAGTAAGAAGTACACTTAATACAAAGCAAATGGTTCAACAAAGAGAGACTAGATAGAGTGTTTGTTTGTGATGATTGGCTCCTAAAATGGCCCATGTGCAAACAATATATCCAACAAATAGTGGTTTCGGACCATTATGCTATAGTTGTGAAGTCTTTGGTCAACGACTAGAGCCCAAAGCCTTTCAGGACTATTGATACATGGTGTATGGAGCCTGGGTTCAAGGAATTGGTGCAGGATAAATGGAACTCGTATTGTGTAAAAGGGGATAGTATTTCCAAACTCAAAGATAAGCTAGAAATCCTGAAGGCAGATCTTAAAGTGTGGAATCGAGAGGTGTTTGGTTGCTTGGATACAAACAAGAAAATGATCCTGAAGGAAATTGAGGATCTTGACATCAAAGATGACAAAAATCTTCTCGATGATACTACTAAATTGAGAAGACTGGATCTCATTAGCCAATTGAAGATGACTGGTAATAAGATTGAGTCTCTTTGTAGACAAAAAGCTAGAACGAAGTGGCTTAAGCATGGAGACTCAAATTCTAAGTACTATCCTTCAGTACTTAGATGGAGAAGACTTAGAATTGAGGTTAAGGGAGTAGAGGTAGGAAACCAATGGTGTGAGGATCCTGAAGTTGTTCGCAGGGAAGCCAAAAAGCTTTTTGAAGATAGATTCCAAGCATCCCCTGATTTCGGGGTTAGGCTTGATGCTGTTGATTTTAAGACTGTCGAAGGAGGATAGTTCAAGCCTGATCTCGAACATCTCAGAGGAAGAAATAAGGGATGCGGTTTGGCAGAGTGAAGGCTCAAAAAGCCCTGGTTCGGATGCGTTCAATTTCACTTTTATTAAAAATAGCTGGGGTACTCTTAAGCAGGATGTAGTTGATGTCGTGCTTCATTTCCAAGATTCGGGGTGCATTCCTAAAGGATGTAATGCTTCCTTTATAGCCTTAGTACCTAAAGTAAGAGATCCCTCTAAGCTTGATCAATACAGGCCAATCTCACTCGTGGGAGCCATCTATAAGATCATTACTAAGGTTTTATCAAGCCGTATTAAGAGAGTTCTGCCTACGATTATTGATGTTAGTCAATCGGACTTTCTAAAAGGTAGAGGAATGTTAGATAGTGTCCTTGTGGCTAATGAGGTTGTTGAGGAATTGAAAAGGTACATGAGGAGTGGCTTGTGCTTGAAGGTGGACTATGAAAAGGCTTAGGACTCAGTAAGGTGGGGCTTTCTTCTTCATATGCTTCACAGACTTGGCTTTTACAATAGATGGATTAAGTGGGTCAAATGGTGCTTGGAGTCTGCTTCGGTGTCGGTATTGGTCAATGGAAGTCCTACGTTAGAATTTAAACCCACTATAGGGTTGAGGCAGGGAGATCCTCTAGCCCCATTTCTTTTTCTTATTGTTGCTGAAGGGTTGGATGGGCTAGTAAGGCAAGTGCTCAAGATGAACTTACTTAAAGGTGTGAAGGTAGGGAGGGAAGAGGTTGAAGCTTGCATGCTTCAATTTGCTGATGAGACCTTGTTTATTTTTGAAGATTCTATAATAATGTGTTTGCTATCAAAGCAATCCTGATGTGTTATGAGATTGCATCAAGGCTGAAAATCAACTTCCATAAATTAAAATTGGCTGGAGTAAATGTTGAAAGTAGCTCCATTGGAGTCTATGCAAAAACTTTAAATTGTACTTTGATGAGGGTACCTTTTAAGTATATGGGTATCGAAGTAGGAGGAAAACCAAGAAAGAAGCAATTTTCGAAGCCAATTTTAAATAAGTTACGCGACAAGCTGTGTGTTTGGAATGAAAGATTCATGTCGTTGGCAGGAAGGATTTGCTTAATTAAATCGATATTAACAGTCGTTCCTCTCTTCTACTTATCCTTTTTTAAAGCTCCAACAACGATTTATAATAGTATTATTAGCATCCAAAGGAGATTCCTTTGGGCATGGGGAAAGGATAAAAGATATATTCCATGGTTTAGTTGGGATAATGTATGCAAATCTTTGGAGGAAGGAGGGTTGGGTATTAAAGACGTAAGATTGTTCAATAGTGTTCTACTAGCAAAATGGAAATGGCGGTTAATGAGTGGTGAACAAGGAAAGTGTAAAGACATTCTAGTTTCGAAATATGGATTGGAACCAGGCCGAAGAGGTATCCAGGTGAATCACCAGTCTTGGTGGTGGCAAGATCTATCCAAAGTCTGCGGTGAGGGGGAAGAAGCAGGGTGATTCTAAGAAGTTTTACAATGGAGAATAGGTTTCGGGGATAGAGCTAGATTTTGGAAGGATAGGTGGCAAGGTAGGGATAATCTCATGTCCTTGTATCCCAGAATGTATTCAATGTCCTTGGATCAGGGGAAGACTGTGGGAGAGGTAGGTGTGTGGGATGATTCAGGGTGGACTTGGCAGTTAAGGTGGAGGAGAACTAGGTTTGAATGGAAAGCTTTGTCAAAAGAAGATTTGTTTAGGAAACTCTCTACGACCATTAATCCTGCCGGTTGACCAGAGCGCAAGAGTCTTGCCACGTCAAAGGTATCTTCCTCTGGATCGACTTTGCACCACGCTAGCTTCCGTCCTTCACACCTCGATTCTCCTCAAGAACCTGCAAAAG
>Ga0123342_1007220_pt1 | contig 14822 bp, 8 predicted proteins | sample Turbeawhitnodule_FD_89960 | JGI IMG/M metagenome (GOLD analysis project Ga0123342, IMG submission 89960) | Root nodule microbial communities of legume samples collected from Mexico - Turtle bean Mexico white nodule | ecosystem: Host-associated > Plants > Roots > Nodule | place: Mexico: Nepantla...
TCAAACATGATCCATACACGATTATCCAATTTTTTGTTCCTTAAAACTAACACTCTTAGAAAATTATGTATCAAATTAATTTTTAACATTACATAACTTACTATCCAATATATAAACAATAAATTTTTTTAAAAAAATGACGTGGCAGAAGTCGTGTCAACTTGGCACGACTTCTGCCTTGTCATACAGAAGTCGTGCCAAGTTGGCACGACTTTAATATGACATGGCAGAAGTCGTGCCTAATTAGAACGATTTCTTGGCACGACTTGTCTAAATTTGTAATTTTTTTTAAACGAACCCCATTTTGGTAAAAAAAAAAAATAACCCTTTCATGGTAAAAAAACCTCAATTGTTCTTATTACTCTCAACACACCTTAAAATGACGAAATGATTTTCTCAAATATTATGAAGGATAAAAATATTACTGCTAAAAGAAAGATATTCATCTGTAAGGGAGCTGTACCGAATTTAGCTAAAATTATTTAAAAATATTAAAATTATGTTTTATTTAGGATTATTTAAAAAATTTAAAAGTTGAAAACACAGAAGTGCATGAGTAAATTAATGGAGGTGAATATGAAGGTCCATGAGTATATTAATGGAGGTGGAGAGAGAAGTTGACAGCTTAGCATAAGATTGATCCAAGCTGATCCTAAGAATACCGAGGAAGAGAATGTGGTTTTGTGGAGTGAATCCAAGCCTGATGAAGAAGTCTAGTACAGAATGTAGAGATGATGATAAAGAAGCAAAAGGAGTAGAAATCCAAAATCCAAGAGAGAAGAAAAGACATGGACATTTGTTTTGTTATGTCCCAAATAAACACTCATCCTTTAACCACCCATGGAAGGAACAGTGGAAAGCAAAGGGTAGCTAAAAAGAATGACTTGATGCAGACCCAGAAGTGATCCTTGGGTTTTCTCTCCTATATAACATTCTCCTAATGCCAATTCACCCTTCACACACCAATCTCATACGTCAAATATAAACCCATAAGAAACTTCAAAGGCACCATGTCGTTGAGTCCTCCGAGAGAGAGATACAATGGGCATGGCCGAAGGCGAGAGAGGCCAACGTTCCAGATGTACTGGTGCTTCCAGTGCAACCGCATGGTCCGCATCGCAGTGGATAACAACCCCTCAGAGGTCACGTGTCCACGCTGCTTCGGCCAATTCATATGCGAAGTAAACGTGCCGCGCCCAAGACTCGTGGTCGATTACACTACCCCAGACCCCTCCCCAGAAGCGCGTTTGCTCGAAGCGCTTTCCCTCATGATGGAACCACCCATCCGCCGCTTCCCGGGTCTCCTCCAATCCCAACCAGAAGAAATTCCCGTGCACCACCGCCGCCGCCGCTTCCGTCGACGCCAACCCGAACCTGAACCCGTCCAAGAACCTGCACACCACCGCCCTCGCACGTGGATAGTTTTCCAGCCCATGGACCAACCCAACCCCTTCCTGCCCATTAACAACATTCCTAACGGCCCCGGTCCAGGCCAATTCCCATTCCCGCTCCCGCGCACCGTGGACACGCGCGACTATTTCATGGGACCAGGACTCAACGAACTCATCGAACAGATAACCGAGAACGACAGACAGGGTCCCGCGCCGGCGCCGGAAAGGGCCATCGACGCGATTCCGACGGTGAAAATTGCGAGCGCGCATCTGAAGGAGAATTCTCAGTGTCCAGTTTGTCAGGAGGAATTCGAAGTTGGCGGAGAAGCGAGGGAACTTGCGTGCAAACACATATATCACTCGGATTGCATTGTTCCGTGGCTGAGGCTTCACAATTCTTGCCCAGTGTGCCGTCACGAGGTTTCCGTACCTTCTTCTTCTTCGGAGGATGAGTGTGTTGATGTTAGCGGAGATGAAGGTAGGTTGCGGAGGTGCTTGAGGTGGACCCGTCGTTTTACTTCGGTTTGGCCTTTCAATTCGAGGTATAGACGGGTTCACCCTCAAGGAAATAATAATGTTGCTGCTGCTTCTTCCAGGGGTGAATCATAATTAATTTTATTCAATTCACTGCTTATTATTCAATCTTCATTACTGTTTCAAATTAGTGTTTCATACTTGTGTTACTGTTGCTGCCACTATTGTGATGTGATGGTCTGCATTCAATTCAATTCCTTCATTGTTTGCTTATGCTATCTTCTTAATTATTAAATTATCACTTGTGGTCAAAGAGTTGGGTTGTTATTATTATCTCTTACCAAATTCAATTCTCTCTTCGTAATCCATTTATTTCGTTTAGGCTGTAGTTAAAATACATTATCAGAGTTATTTCGGAGGAGAAATTCCTGTGTTATAGTTCTGAATTGAGGAGCAATTTTTGTGTGTTATTTCTGAATTGAGGAGCATATATTTTGAGCTTTTAATTGATTGTGCCTATAAATATTATGCTTGTCTAGAAATGTTCTGAGATTGGAATGTGTTTTGATTATATACGAACTCGATTGGAACATGATGCAGAAAATAAGTTTAGGAGATTTTGTGAAAATTGATGACCGTGTAAAGTGTTATTAGTCTTGATAGCTGATTTGGCTCACCATTTATTTATTTGTTGGCCAGGATATTTTGCATCTGACAGTCCAACACTCTCTAGAGGTACGAACCAAATTCTAACTCTTCTGGGATTCTCCCAAATAACTTTGAAACCTAAGGAGAAAAGAAATAAAAGTTCCACAAATGAAACAACAAAACTGCATATTGACAGGTGCTTGATTGTGGTGGTTAACCATCGTATTAGCTTTCATTTTCAGCAGCTAATAGGAGGCAACCCTCTTGCTGCATTCTTTAAGCTCTCCAATTATTTACATCCAAGGTTGATCAACTGGTTAGGGTTACAGCTTGTCTATAAAGGCACTAGACATGATCACCAGTAAGTTCATTTCAAGCCTATTTTCAACTTTTCAACTTTTCAACTTTTAGTTCTTGTCCTTCTTCAATAATCGCGTGACTAATGGATATAAGAAAATAACTTTATATTTTAAAACTAATATGGATTAAAATGAATTTTTCAATATAAAAGGAATCAATAGAAAAAGTTTATAATTCTATGTAAACTAAAATAGCAATATCTGGGACTAAAAGCGAACAGGATTAACAATATGACCAAAACCAACTAATAATTTTTAGAGATTAAAAGAGGTGTGCAGTATAGAGACTAAACTGTCAATTAAAACGATATGTAAATAAATTATGTGTGTACCGAAGCAAAGGCCTGATTCTGAATAAAAATCTGAAATGCGTTTTGCAGGGGTAACATGGGCTTGCGATTCAAAGATAAAGTAAAAGTTTCATTCAAATTGAATATTGGGTTCATCACCACATACTAGGACGTTCGAGATCCCCATGATACTTGCCACTGTAAATATTATTTGTTATTGGCAATGACAATTATGACAACACTACTGGCACACTTTTTTTCATATAAGAAATATCACAAATGCTACGTATCTATTAACTTTATGGATATCTGATATTTATCCTGACCACTTTTTATTAAAAACAATTCCTAATAATGTTTTTTACGTTTGACAATTATGATTGGGTATGTTGTGTGGTAAATAATAATAAAATATTAATCATGACAAAAATTATAAAAGAAATTTCTCAACCAAAAAACCCTTTGTAAATGAATACAATACCTAAATCAAATCTCGTTTTAATTCTCTTGAGCAACAAAATCCTCCTTCCCTACATCTTCAGCGAGCGCATTGTGCGAACACACACAAGTAACATTTAATAGTAACTATATTTTATTAAATAAATAATATACAGTAATAGTGTAAAAATATACTATCTAATTACAAATCATTATACATAACGAACTTATTAACTTTTATTATCTTTAAATTAAACCAAATACTCCTAGTTAATATTAATTGTCAATACAAAAAGTTACATTGGCAGTGCATTTCTATTTAAATTTAATTTGAGTAAAGATTCATAAAATCCCATTTTAGTTCATATAATTGCTTTTGATTAAAATATATCAACTTTCTAGTCGTGACCCCTAAACAAATGAAAGACTACTGTTCATAAAAAAATTGAGTTACTATTATTTTGGGAATATTCAAAGTAGTTTCTCTTATTTTAACTCTTTAAACAAGTTTTGTATTTGACTATATCATTGTCATGGTTATAAAAAAAATTACCACTTTAATGTGCCTCTTTTTTTCACTGATCAAATTGTTTCATATCATCTATTTTGTACCAAACATATTTCCCAGTATATGAATATTTAAACAATGCATGGTGTGTTATCACAAACTAAACATTGACCAACTAGAGTTAAAATTTTGGGTCCTCTTACTTTCATACCAGCAAATCCTAAATCATCCTTCACAAAAGCGGGGGCCGATAGTGAGTCCCAGCATGGAACCCTTCTGTATATGCTGTGTTCTTGAATATCATCTGCAATAAAGAAAATTAAGTGACAAGAGGCATACTTGCATAACATGGAGGGTTGATTTTCTGAAAAGAGAACAAGTTAACTAGTATGATCATATACTTACAGCAAGGTTCTTAAACTCTGAAGTAAGGTTTTTCTGTAATTTGTCAGATACCACAGTACCCAGCTGCGGCCCGTGTAACTTTATATTTTCTTCCTTGACCTGTATGACCATTCTTTAGATGCAGGATGTAGTATAGCTTAGCTTAGGTTTGAATTGAAAGAAATATTTTTGTTTTACCTCTGAAAGCAATAACTGTGATGCTTTTTGCAATATCTCTTCAACGAACTGACCAACATCTGCAACGGAGCCTGAAGACTTAACATTTTTTACCGTTGTCGGTGGTCCCTTTGTACTTTTTTCACCAGAGGACTTGACAACTTTGGCTGCACCAGAAAATAAAATTTACTTGTTAATTTAATCAGTAGGATATTTCAGCCACAGAAAAGCTAGTTCTGCTATCATTACGAAGTTAACTAATAATGTACTGAAATTCTGTGAGCCAAAGTAACTTCAAATGTAAAAAATATAAAAGCCCTGAAAAACTTAACGCTAAACATTGTAGCAACCCAATAGGGACTCAGACATTATGAAGTGACTAAGTATCACATTGAATAGTATGAAATGCTCGATTAGAGGTTTAATTGGTTGGTTCTCACTTCTTATTAAGCAGCTTTTTGAGTAGCGGTGTGTAAAAAATTCCAATATTCAAATTCAATCTAAAACCATACTGATCCAAATCACTTTAAGTCCATTTTAATGGATCGTATCAAATTCAAATCCATATTTTTGGATTTTAAATCCAATTTAATTAATTGGATTTATATTGGATATGGATTAAAAAAAATTGGATCATAACAAATCCAAAATCAATGTTCATCCTAAGAAATTGTTTGATCAAGACAATTTTTGGTTGGTTTTTGACTGAGACACTTTTTACTCAATCTACAAAGTATCTCTTTAGTTCGGAAAACAATCATGATGTTGTTGGGTTGACCTTGGATGGAACATCTTTGGCTCACCTTCAGTCCAGGTGTCCTTAACTTAGCCTCAATCAGAGCATCATCGACCTCAGTCCGGACTTTGTTGGCTCGACCTGGACTAAAACATCATCAGCATGACCAGCCTCGACCAAAACATTGTTGTCCTATTTACCTACATGCATCTTTCTGAGCCTATGGTTTGTTCAAAAGTTTGGCCTAACCTAAAAATCAGTTTATGTTGTCTAATTTATATAAAGATCTACAAACAAGCCAATAAGTTTAACTAGGGGCTAACGATCCTAAAAAGGCCAATGGGTCTTGATCATCACTTAAATTATGCTCTGTTTTCTAAAGACTAATATTAAAATAAATGAAAATTTCCAACAAACAATAAGTTATTATATTAAAAATGGGCAGACACGATCAATAAATGAGAAAAAGTTTTCAAGCAAAAATAGTCGAGCAATGACAAAGTAATACATAAAGAAACAAGAATGGAAAAACTTCAATTAGAATCATTGAACATTATTATCAATGTTGTCAAACTCGTAACTAGGAGGTGGATTGGAAAGGGTCTGAAAAATCGTAACCCAAGGATCGTAACTCGACTCGGAAGAGTTACTATTCGAGTTACTACTATATAAGATAATTAAAAATAGATTCATAATTATGAAATGGGCCAAATGGGCCAAGAATAGCCGCAGCCCATTCAAATTTTATTTGAATAATTAGAGTTTTAGGGTTTTATTAGTTAAAAGTTGGAATTTGCCAAAGGCCCAAACTTATTAGGGTTTTTTAAAAATTAGGTTTAGGGTCTTCATCTTCTTCATGCACCGCACAGTGCCTTCTTAATTTCTGTCGCCGTGCACGGTGCCGCGCAGTGGCAAAGGCAGCGCGAAGGCGGAGGCAGCACGAGTAGCATACACAGTGGTGCACAGTGGCGGAGGCAGCGAATTGCCTAAGCAGCGGCGACGAAACCCAGCGCTAGCAGAGGCGACACGTAGCGCGAGCGGCAAAACAGCGCGACAGAGGCACAAGTTAGGGTTTATGGGTTTCAAATTAGGGTTTTATTGGGTTTAGGGTTTTTTTTTTTGTTTTTAGGCCGCCTCATGGATCGTTGGGCCCATGGATTGTCCGATCCAACCCTTGGAATGCCGGATCACTCTAATCCGGTGAGACTTCGATCCCACCTCCAATCCAGCCCATTTTTGCCTAAAAAGATAGCGAGATTTCCGATCTAACTCGCGATCTTACTCGCGATCTTGACAACATTGATTGTTATCCTCTTATTGAACCATTATACTAGTAGCAAATGTATATGATTACTTCCTATCCCAAAATTAATTATCTAACCTTGAAAAATATCCTAATTATTTAGTAAAAAAAAGTATAACAACTAGGTTAGTTCAAAAACAGAATTTGAGTTCATCAGATATAATAGTCTCAGTTTTAATGTTAATTTTAACCAAATTAAATGGATATGGATTGAAACTAATTTCAATCCAAATTTAATCTAGATTCAAAAACTCCAAATCATTTTAATCCCATTAAATGGATCTACTTCATCGGATTTGGATTGGATAGGGAATTTTAAAAATCCAACCCATGCCCAGCCTACTTTTAAAAATGTGTTATTCAAATGCTTGGGTACTTATCCGTGTCAGCAGTTGCTAATGCAACAGCAGATTGCACACAGCAGCTTCATCCAAAGTAAAGGCATACAAAAGCTAGCACATTTAACTGCATAGAAAAAACTTGTAGATTGTCTAAGACAACAAGGTCAAATGGTACCAAATTCAATTTTAATGCATTCATCCTGTATTGACGGTTTTAAGGATGAAGAAAACGTTAACATAGTAAACAAAATGAGTTAGAAATTATCCCACAAACATGCAAAAAAGGAAAACCAAAATAGTCAGTTGCAACTGTAATAATTTCATTTCTTCAAGACCGCTCACAGAATAAAGTTTACATTGCTAAAATGCTGAATGTAAAAATTCTGGACCACTATACAACCTTGAGCAAGTCTTAAAGGATGTAGATGTATAAGATAAAACAGGCTATATGAATGAACTGCCATATAACCAAATTTTTTCACTTATTTTATGCTAAGATCTTGATTTGGACTTATTCCTATCAATTACATTAAGTGCATCATAAAATATGGCTCTGCAAGAGCTTTCGAAATCAAATTTAGATAACTTAAACTACCTAAGGTTGCTTGCATTTCAGATATATGGAAAAGGCAAATAAAGTATACTCCATCAGGTTCTTAATATGAAACAAATGAGTCCACATTTTTGTCCTAATTATAAGAAACATTAACCTATATTAATTTCAACTTTTTTATACCCCTCATGCAATGTGGACTCTATTAATGAGATGCTCACTTATTTGCTATGAGTGATTGCATTTACTGACCTATAGACCACAGAAGTCACATTCATTGGTGGAAAAAAAATTATCTCTTTTACTATATGCAGTGTCATTAAATATTACCACTACTTAAATCATTTAATTTCATAGGTAAATTTGGATCAAAATGAAAAATAAAATGTTATTAATTAAAATTAACTAAACTATCTACTTTTTCTGATCTTGATGAATTCATTATTTGTTTCTTATATAAAGAACCAGAGGGGTTATTATGTAAAGGGGAAAAAATAAGTGATAAAACAAGGCACCTTTACCGATCACTAAAAAAATTGAACATACAGGTGTACTCTACTCTCTGAGTACTATCCAAATCATCGAAAAAAACATAAAGTAGCTGTTGTTTCAATGCAAATAATAGATAAATGAGAACATTGAATAGAGCCGTTAATAGATTTTTTTTACCTGAAACTGCACTGGTTTCAACAGAAACATTATGTGCATCCTTATGAACCTGCGACGACTGCTTCTGTGGTTGGTCGGGTAAAACTACTGAACCGGATGGAACTAATGCAGCTAGATCAGGGGGTTGATCTTTCCCCACTGGAGGATTGGCCTGCAGAGGAATAAGGCAGGCATATGAAGATGGACAATGAAATAATTAAAGAATTATTTAAAATTTGCCTCGAATTGACTCACCTCCAAATCAACATATGAGGGATTTCTTCCAATTGATTTAAGAAACTTGTCAAGATTACATGCTTTTAGAGCTGCATTTGTAAAGAATAGGACTCTAATTAGCTGAGCTTTTCAGTGCATCAAAGCATGAGAGATCTGACATGAGCATCAAACCTTGTCTTACATCAATATTGATGCATAGGTGCTAAAGGATATCATTTGAATAAAAAATACCATCACTATTTAATACTTAATTTTCAAAACTGTCAAAGGAAGTCCAGTTTGAACTTCAAATATCAATTGACCCGTAGTGTTGGAAAAATACAAGAAAAAGAATCCCCTAGTGTGGAGGACTGCATCTATATAATATTCATCAACTTTAAAAGAATGTAAAATGTGCAAACAATTTTTTTTTCCTTTTCACAAGAGTCAACTTGCTTACATATAGACATGTCATTTGACAGTGGGTGGAAGAAGCAGTGCTCCTGAGTTTTGAAACCTTGATCCAATAGCAATGAAACATCTCTTCAGAAAGGAAATGATGTGACATGAAAGAAAAATACATTAGTTTCTTATGAATATATAAACTTAGTGGATCAGAAAAATGTTTACAAATGGTTAGACTAGCAAACGCATAAAAATCAACAAGCCAGTACAAAGCAAGTGTGGTTAAGGTCAAGACATTATTAATAATTCACAGATTTAGTTCATCATTTAAGAGAAGATCCTTTTATATTTCATGGCAGGAAAGAAGCAACAACTACATTCAAAACTAGTAGGATTTTCATAAATGAACAAAGTAACTTGATGGGAAAACTAGAAGAAAGATAGAAGAATATGGTTTAAACCTAAAATGCTACAACTGCCAGGAAAACATTGATGGATGGATTTCAATTTGAAACATCTTAATAGTGAAAGAGGGATGGTCTTGCAGTAAACTTGGCTGTGACCGAACAATTCCCATGAAAAAAATTAAATATATCATAAGTAAACAAAAACATAAGAACATAAGCATACCGTGCTGATTCATTCACTAGTGCAAATGGAGTGACACAACCCAAGGGTACCTGGCGAGATACGGAAAACAACAACACCAAGTAAGACAATAATTTCAATCATGTCATTCACACACTCTTGATTTTGTTCTTAAATTTTATAATAATTAAAGTCTAGCCAAGCATAATATAAGTAACCATTATACAACTGAAACACAGTATCAACACGCAACAAAAAAAAACTACAATGAACATTTTACACTGATTAATAATAAGGTTCTAAATATATAAATTAGGGTTATCTTATCAATCGCTAAACAAGGAAAATGGAGGAAAATCCATAAAGATGATGAATATTCTACAGATAATAGCTATGAAACAGTTTCCATGACAAATTGGAAAAATCCTTTGTCCGGAGCAAGTTTAACTGGATTTTTATCAATTTCCGCCACCAACTCAATCAGTAATTTGTGAATGCCTCAATAAAAATTGTTTTTCTTATACATTATATAATGCTGAGAAATAACAAGGTAACTGGCCTAATTTTACAATTCATTTGTGAAAAAAAAAACAAATAACTTTTATGCAAAAACTGTCAAGAAGCCAAGACAAATTCGAGAGCACAAGCCTCCTTAGATTTTTAGTGGTCACTTAAATAGACACAGCTACTAATTCAGCGGAAGAATGAAAGAGAGAAATGACTGTTCCAACAACACAACGATAAAACAAAGGCATAGGCAGACCTGAAGTACTTCACCTAGAGCCTCCTCAGGTGCCATTCTGAGACCACCTTTTCCCAAACCAAGCCGCTGAGATAATACTGCTCAGCTTTGAAGCAACAAAGAAATCTATTGATACCTATTGAAGTAAAATGATACAAACTCCCAATGTTTACAAAATCATGCATACCTTTAAGATCTACTTTGGTAGCAGCTAAAGCAGAAACAACATACAACCTGCTTTTCTTATCCTGTTTAATTTAAAAGATAAAGTAATCAGGGAATGCACATAACAATTTATAAACAAAAACAACAAAAGTATCTGGATTTTGATTTTCCTTTTTAATTATATCACACCTTGAGAAATAAATTCTTACTGAGCCCACCCCCCAAATGTCCAACATACTGAGCCTGAAGGTAAGATCAAGAACACTGAATCAGAAAAGATAATACAATAAAATGAACAAGAAAGGGAAGCTATAGTGTTGTATTAACGGGTTTTACCTGAGCGTCAACAGTCAAAACAACTGGATGTTCGTACTGGGAAAATGGAATCTGAAGCTCCTGTGAATAGAAACGTTCAAAGGTGGATTATGTTTGAGGCATTTTGTGATTGGGGATACATAAGAAAAGTGATGAAATAGGAAGAGAATGAACCTTTAACCGCGCAAGAAGGTGTTCTTTGGAGAAACCCATGAACGGCGACGAAATGGTGGAGTGGAAACGATTGCAATCGCAGAGCAACACAGGTGCGGCGGTGCTCTGATCCAAACCCCAAAACACCATCTAATATGGGTGGGCTGCTTCTCATATCACTGGTTCAGTGTCCATCCTTAAATGGGCTTTACTCTTTCCACCCCTTTTCTTCTAAACTTCACACCCAATCTCTACATAAAAAAATAACGAACTAGAAATAAAGATATCAGAACTTATTAACCTAATTAATTCTGATTAACTCATCACACGTTAAGTTTTAAATAGGTTCACCAATCTTGGTTCACCTTGTAGTGACGATAACAAATTCAATAAGATGCAGTTCCAGTTAACGAATTGAGTGTTTTGACTCGCTATATAAAAAAATTAAAAATTAAACCAAATTAATTAAGACTTTAAATTTAAAATGACATTAATCGACAAAGTTGTATAGCTAATAGTGGATGGATAGATAGTATATTTATTATGATCAATTGAAACTGATAAGATTGTAATTATAAACCCAAATCTCGAAATGCATATTTTCCCACCCATAAGAAAATACCACTTAATGGGAAGACAGGGATATAAGTGATATGCATAACTTAATATTAATTATAATGTTATTACTACAACATAAAATTAATACATTCTTGATAAAAATAACTTAGTTCCGAATTATAATAGCTTAATTGCGTTTAATTCTTCTAATTCAATATAAAAATATAAGCATATATTTAAAATAAAAACGTAATTAAGTATTTATAATGAAGGGACAAATTACTTTGATTATTAGGAGTAATTTGTTGTCTGGTGACTTACAATCTCAAAAACCATTTTGTTATTTTATTAATTCTAAGAACTAATTTTACAAAATTTTGACAATTTCAAAGTTGAGAATGAACGGGTAATTGCTTCCTGCACCATATTCCAGGTGAAAAGACGAAAATTTCCTTAAAAAATGATACATAAACTCTTTTCGGAACATAATAATTTTTTTCAATCTATTTTTATAGAATGTATTATTTTCAAAAAAATTCTTATCAGAATGAGATTTTGATTTTTTTTCTGGATTTTTATTTCCGAAACACAATAATCTCTTCTAAATGTACTTTTTTCAGAATGTATTATTTTTAATTCTGAATTTTTATTTTCAGAATATATTTGAAAATTATGTTGGATGCAGGTTAAAAAATGTTGGGTAAAATGTTGGGTGTAGGAAGTATTTGCCTATCAAAATTGCACGCCCAAATTATACTAAAGGAGTTGCTATTTACACTTCTTTTGAGTACTAATAAACTCCCTTTAATAATTTTTTCCCGTATACCCTACAATTTGCACTCACCATTTTATAAATAAACCATCACGTCCATTGGATCGTGGGCAACCTCTGACCAGAGAGTACAGGTTCTTCGCTCTTGTCTTTTTTAATTGCAAGATGATTTACTCTATTTTCGAGTTGTTGTAATTAAATAAATGAAATACCGTAAAAATCCTGTTAGAAACATAAAAAAAAAATATCAATCAATGCTAATTTATCACTATATTACATTATCGATCGATAATAGGCAAATTACTTTCTGCAAATACCCAATTTATCCTTTGTAATTTATATCTCTTGCTATTTTTGTGTTTCTCTTAGCTGGTAATCTTAAGGCAAATTCTGCATACACCTCCATACATTCGCTTTACACTCCCATATTAATGGTAAAAGTGACACGTTTGCAGGTTTATTTGCTTTTACGAAATCATGGATTTTGAATAGCGTAGCAACCAATCATATTGTATCTAATTCACAATTTTTTACACACACTATCATCATTTATTCCAAATGTTAATTTATCCACACGCTCAATTGTGCCCATCTTATCTACTGCAACAATTAAATTCAATGACAATATCACTCCCAAAGTTGTTCTTTGCATTTTTTTATTTATTTAAACCTCGTGTTCATTAATAAGATAACCAGTTCAATGAATTGTTGTGTCATTTTTTCCCCACATGGTTGCGTTTTACAGTACTTGGCTACGGGGAGGATGATTGGCTCGGTAAACAACACACACGCTTAAACTACATGTTCCCTCTTCCAAATCCGCGCATCTCAAATTTTGACCGACCCTGAATTATGGCATAAGCGTCTCAGACATCCTTCTCCGGCACATCTACAAGTTAAATAGACAATACTACTTTTCTTTAAGCACAATAAAATCTCATTATCCATTTAATATATTGCATTGTGACATTTGAGATCTCATAAAACCCCAACTCATCTTGGAAAACGTTTTTTTCTCACTATAGTCTATGACTATACTAGATGCACTTGGTCATTTCTTATGAATCACCAAGTCTGAAATCCAACATCTCTTAGAATCATTCATTACATTTGCACAAAATCAATTTCAGACATCTATTAAAACCATCCGCGTTGACAACGGATTGAAATTTATTTTTTCTCAAAAAATGTATTGAATGTCAACGCACTCAACAAAATGGAGTAGTAGAACACAAACATAAACACATTTTAAACACAACCATCATATTTCAATCTCATTTACCATTAGAATTTTGGGGAATGCATTTTAAACGCCACATATATCATTAATAGCTTGTCATCCATCACCTTTACTAAAAAAATGAATCACCTTTTGAGATGTTGTATAATCGCCACCTTCACTTTTTCACCTAAAAACTTTTATTGTTTCACCTAAGCTATTTGTGCGCTCGACAATGCATCTTCATTGGTTATCCTCTCAATAAAAAAAGATACAAATTATTTGATATAGATGCAAACACTTTTTTTTACAAGTCGAGATGTCACCTTCCATGAACGTGTTTTCTCATTCTCCCAACCGTTTTAGACACAATCCTCACCTCCATTACAAGATATTTTGCCCGTTATTGACATTGACTTACCCATTACAAGACACTTTTTTTTACAAGTCGGATGTCACCTTTCATGAAAGTGTTTTCCCATTCTCCCAACAGTTTTAGACACAATCCTCACCTCCATTACAAGATATTTTGCTCGTTATTGACATTGACTTACCCATTGTTGTCCAACATTCACTCGATCTACCATCTTCTCCTACTTGTCACAATGCACCTGAACCTCCAGCAGACCAACCTTCTTCTCCCACGCTCGAAAGTCTAGCACACATTACCGAACCTTCTCCAGCCGACCTTCTTGTTCGACGATACAGCCGCACATCAATCTCACATTTTTGGCTTCAAAACTACGTAACGGGATCCTAAGCCAATCATTTGACCACTACCCAAGACCAACCGAATGGAATCAGATATCTTATGCATAATTTTCTTTCTAATTCACGATTTTTTTTTACACATAATCCATATCTTCCTAACATCACAACCACCAAATAAACACAAATATATAAATAAATATATAAACCTTTACATATAATCATGAATGTTTATTATTAATAAAAATATTCTAACATTAACAAAATCAAAACAAAGATATTTTAGTAAATCAATATATTATATAATTAAATCTCATTTATTTTTCAAACACATCAATCACATGAACTATATACATTTTTCATTAATCTCGACTCACTTTTCCTACACCAAAACAATCCCGCTTTCAACTATTTTTCCTCAATTTTTCTTCCATTTTTACATCTACACTCATCCATACAAAGTAAAAAAAATGAGATTATTTTTATACAAACTTTCGACAACACAACGAGAATATACTTTTGATAGTTGCTGAGATTTTTGTTGTTGTTGATATAATCGATTATAAACATAAAAATTAATAAAATATTTACGATAAATCGATTATAAATTATTAATACATACAACTACAAACTTTCATAAAAATATAAATTATATAAATTTATAATTTTTTAATAATTACATTATTAATATTCTATTAATATACTTTTTATATTGTAATAAAAATAAATAA
>Ga0123342_1007221_pt1 | contig 14819 bp, 5 predicted proteins | sample Turbeawhitnodule_FD_89960 | JGI IMG/M metagenome (GOLD analysis project Ga0123342, IMG submission 89960) | Root nodule microbial communities of legume samples collected from Mexico - Turtle bean Mexico white nodule | ecosystem: Host-associated > Plants > Roots > Nodule | place: Mexico: Nepantla...
GTATAAAGAAAAAAAAAAAAAAATAGTAATTCAGTCATTAATATAAAATATGTATATATATATATATATATATATATATATATATATATATATATATATATATATATATAATGCTCAACATTCTCTACCATGTTGTTCAGTTATTTTGTAACTGATTTTACTATGTAAAACATAATTTCAAATAAAGAACAAGCAAAACCCTTTGATTTGTAGAATTTGTAGTATGAATGTTGCACTTGATTTTAAATTAAATTATTCTTTATGTCCAGGAATTGCACAACCGGACTTCCAAGTGATGTTACTGTCAAAGTAAAAGAAACAACATTTTTTCTTCACAAGGTGCCTTTTTCAATTGAACTTTTGTTTGTTTATGACTTTTATTATTGTTGTTGTTTTTATTACTTTTCACTCTTTGCCTTCTACGTCTTTTTTTGGCCTTAACTATGCATTCGTGTTCATGCTGGGTCTTGATTTATTTTTTCATTTATGATTTTGGTGTTGTAGTTCCCATTACTTTCTAGAAGTGGATTGCTTAAGAAACTCATTACTGATTTCACAAATGAGGATGAATCAAATCGTGTTTTACAACTTGATGATGTTCCTGGTGGAGACAAAACATTTGCGCTTGTAATCAAGTTTTTCTACAATGTAAAGTTAGATGTCACAGCATCAAATGTGGTTAGTCTGAGATGTGCAGCAGAGCACCTACAGATGGATGAAAATTATGGTGAAGGGAATCTAATTGCAAAGACTGAGGCATTTCTTAATGAAGTCTTTAGTAATTGGTCAGACTCTATGAAAGCTCTTCAAACATGTGAGGAAGTTAAAACTTGTGCAGAAGAGTTACACATTGTGTCAAGATGCATTGATTCATTAGCAATGAAGGCATGTTCTGACCCAAACATGTTCAATAGAAATGTGGAAGGACATGATAGCTCAAAGAACTCAACTCAAGATCCCACCTTATTGAATGTAATTTCTTCTGAGACTAAATCGGTATCTCCAAGTGATGATTGGTGGTATGAGGATTTGTCTTTGTTAAGCTTACCCTTATTTAAGAGACTTATTTTAGCCATTGAAGGAAAAGGTATGAAGCCAGATAATGTTTCTAGATCCCTCATATATTATATTAAGAGGTTTGTCCCTTTGATGAATAGGCAAGCAAATGATAAAAATAGTGTCAACCCTGGAACAACCACTACTAGTGCAATTTCTGAAGCAAATCAACGATCATTGCTTGAAGAAATTTTGGGTTTGCTTCCTAATAAAAAAGGGGTCACACCCTCAAAGTATCTACTTAGGTTGCTCAGCACAGCCATGATATTGCATGCAAGTTCATCATGCATAGAAAACTTGGAGAAAAGAATTGGATCACAACTTGACCAAGCTGAGCTTGTGGATCTTCTCATTCCAAATATGGGACACTCGGTTGAGACCCTTTATGATATAGACTGCATTCATAGGATAATTGACCACTTTATGTCTATATCCCAGGCTACAACTGCATCAACTTCTCCATGCATAATTGAAGAAGGTCCATTGGTAGCTAGAACTGATGCCCTTGCACCTATGACAATAGTGGCAAATTTAATAGATGCATATCTTGCTGAGGTGGCTCATGATGTTAATTTGAAGTTGCCCAAGTTTCAGGCCCTTGCTTCTGCAATTCCAGATTATGCCAGACCATTGGATGATGGTTTATATCATGCAATAGATGTGTACCTTAAGGTAAGACCATATTCGAAGCCAAATTATCACAAATTTTTTATCAACAATAAAGAATAAATAAATAAAATGAAACAATGAGAGTTATTAAAATCCAACGTATATTGACTAAAAGTTTGGCAGAGTACCAGATCAAGAAACTCCATCTAACCCTACAAAAGTCATTCAGAGTTTTCATACCATAACCCCTTCACCAATGCAAAAATTGCTACATCAAGAAGCAAATCCTTCGGAAAAGTAATTAAAATTCTACCATCAATAATGTATCTACAAATGATATCTCTTCAGATATGAAACCTGAACCATTTGTGTTGTGAAAATGACTGCAAAAATAAAAAACCATATAACGCCTCAGAGGAAACGTCTTCACTGTTAACCCAATTGTTGTCAGTATAACATTTTGAGTTAACCAAATGGTCTGAGTTGTGACGTATAACTCTTGATTAAAAAAAGGCCTTAAAATACATGAAGGGGGGAAATATAAAGTATAATTTTGATTTTTTTTTAAGTTAAGAATTTATATATATATGAAAGTTATCAATGTCTTTCATGCTATCTAAATAGGTCTAGAAGAGAAGATTCTCACTTGCTTATATGTATCTTTCGATGCTTGTTATAGAAAGAGAAAGAATAAGAAAGTTTAGTAGTTGGAATGGAAGAATAAAACACCAAAACTATGAGTGAACCTCACATTAAAATACAAATGTAATGTTTATTAGCAGTATTATTTGATTATTATTGTGTGAATTTGATAATTCTAATGTAACACATTTATGACAAATATACAGACACATCCTTGGCTGATAGATTTAGAGAGAGAACAATTTTGTAGACTGATGAACTGCCAAAAACTTTCATTGGAAGCAAGCACCCATATAGCAAAAAATGAAAGGTTACCACTTCGAGTGATTGTACAAGTCCTCTTTTTTGAACAGCTTCGACTTCGCACATCAATTTCTAGCTGGTTGTATGTTTCAGAGAATCTTGAGAACTCACAAAAGTCCAGTGGAAATCCTGGCCTCCCAAGGAATAATGATAGCCAGCAACTAGACCCAACACATGGTGCTGAAAACCTGAAAGACCTTGTCTCAGAGCTAGAAAAGGAATGTTCATGCATCAAGAGTGAGCTTCAAAAGTTGTCTAAGACAAAGAAAAGTTGGAGTATTTTCCCTAAAATATTTTTTAGGAAAAATCCTTAGTGTTTCATTAATCTAATACAATCACTGCTTGCAATATATCAATGCACCATCATACTACCAATTCACTCAAATTGTTAAGGTTCACTAAAAATCATAGTTTAGTGTGGAAATGAAGTTCATTCACATCCTTCCATTTTTCCTCTAATTCAAATGCATTGGTGAATTTTGAGTTGACAATCAAATGATAAATAGAATTCAGAAATAATTACTTAAAAAAAGAATGAACCTTATTCCTTAATTTCAAGTTATTATAGAAATAATGCGAAAATTATCTGAATTTTATGAAAAGAGTACATGAAATTAAAAATAATTAAGAAAGTGTAAATAAGGTAGAAATAAAATTTGTAATAATGTTATTAACTGTTGAGAAATGAAAGATAAAAAAATTAGAGAATGAATGTAAAAGCTTCTCTTTGATTGATCAAATATCTACTATTTGTTGCACAACTTGGTATTCGTAAGCCTAATTAAGAAAACTATACTTTTTTTTTTATCATCCCTAACATGAGGAAAGTGTGTATTATATAATAAGTTCCCTTCAAGAAAATTATTCAATAAAAAAACGTTTTTATAAAAGAAAAATAATTAGTTATTATATTGGTAAAAATAGATTCTGCTTTATATATTAAAAAAATTATTAATATCTAAATTAATTTTTATTATTGATAAATAATTTTTAAATTGTATCTAATTAGATACAAAGGTTTTAGATACCAACTTTAGAAAATTATTAAATAAAAATTAATTTAAAAATCATTACATGGAAACTACTTTTAGAGATAAAAATTAATTATTTGCATGAATTTAACCTTCACATTTTTATTATTTATTTAAATTTAATTTTAAAATGTATAGCATGGGCTTAACCTTCAAAATTTTAAATTTTTATTATTTTTATATTTGTAGTAGTGACCGTTTCACCAACGCAACCATCTTTTTTTTAAGTTTGCGTGAGTATAACCCATGTTTTCCCACACTTTATTTGATTTTTTTTAATAGTGAAGGCTTAATTGACACTATTTAGTGTCCACGGTCAATTTTTTTTGCAGTTAAATCTACTTTTTCTTGTAGTATTATATTATTATGTAATGCCTGTATCTTTGTTACATTATATATCGTTATTGTATCTAATATAATAAATTACTTATTCAAAAACATATATTTCATTAAGATTCTTAAACAATGTATAAATTTATTTTTTAATAATCTTATAATTTGACCTTTTGCATTAGTCAACTTGCTTAATAGTTAAGAAATATAAATAAATATGATATGTCCTTTCTTCTTTTCTATTCGTTTTTTATGTTTTTTCTCTTTGTAATGTTTTATGGTTTTTAGAATGTGTTCCTTTAAAAATGGCGTCTACAACTATGTAATTATAGGTTGTGTTTTGAAAAGAAAATTGAAAGAAAAAAAATTAAACATTGAACAAATGACTTTAAGAATACTCTTATTCTTACTTTTATTCAATTTATAGAGAAAATTCTAACATGTACTTAAAAAAATTATATTAGAATGTGTAATTATTAATTATTAAAATTAAAATAGTTGAACTAGTCACCTTAACCACGTGAACTATGATTAAGTCTGAGCTCTAAGATTGGATCATATACTATAAATTTTTAACGATTAATAAGTTCGTTCGTAATATTATAAACGAATTACTAAATTAAGATTAATTTTTAAGGGTGGCCATGTTAGTCTACCATTAATTTGGTAAGACAAGGTGGTATTTTTAGCTTGTCAATCCATTTATTTATTTATAAAGATCTTACATTTACTAATTTTAATTTTTTTAAAATTATTTAATATATTATTTTTAAATAAAATAAAAAGGTAGTCGCTAATATATTAAAAATATAAGAGATTTAACTATTATATATTACATAAGTGAATGAATATGTAAAATTTAAAGAAAAAATAAATTATTTTATTTTTATTATTTAGAGTCTTCTAGAATATTTATGATCTAAAGTTTTATTTCAACACAAAAGTTATTATAAGGAATAAGTGTCACACTTCTAACTCGAAGTATAATTACTGCAATTATGTAATATAACTTTTTATTTTAAAGCTAGACATAATATTTTTAGAGTTTTATGTATCATCATCATCATTCTAATAATACATGTCCGACTATGGTTTCTTGGTTGGTGGGTTAATGTCAGAAACACGTTTCTATACAATTTCAACTCTAATGTATGATTTAATGAATTCGCTTTTTGTCCTTCAACAAAGGAATGTTTTGCTATCATATTCTATTTTGAAAATTATACTTTTGACACATTTAAAAATATAAACATTGTTTTAACAATCTCATTTCAATATGTAATAATATATTAATATCATAAGTTAAAAAGATAAAAATATATGATTAAGATATTACTATAATTGATTGTTAAGGGTTAGATGTATAAGTGAAAACAAAAAATTGAAATATAAAGGTTTTTGATGAACTTGTTTTTATGGCTTATTTTCTGTTTTGATAATTTTATTTACTAGTTTAATTAGTATATCTCTAGAGCATTATGCAGTCACAATAAAAGGGATTTTTTTTTAATATATGGTTCTAAAATTGATTTCAATCCCCTCAATTTTCTAGGGATAACAATGTGGCAGGTCATGTGGGTCGGTCCATAGTTCGCTAGCAAAAAGTGCAGGACAGGTTCACTAATTTAGTTTGTTGATCTACTTAGGTCCGTCCTGCATAATCTGCATTCAGTACGGCCCAACAACGGAATAAGTTGACCCGCTGACCCACATAAATAAATAAAAAATTTTAAAAAAAATCATATTCCACAAACTCATTATTGCAATGAGACCTTTATTTTATTTTAAAATAATAAATTTAATGTACTAAAAAATGAAATGTTTTACTTTAATCATCTAAAGGAGTTAATATTAAGAGTGATAGTGAATCTAGTTTTAAGTAAAGTCCTATTTTTAAATTTTGTTAATATAAAGAAGAGATTTCAATAAGACATTATTTAACAAATTAGTCATCTTCATTAAAATATTTTGTAACAAAATTGTGATAAGATACTCTGGTACATTTACCTACGTATAGACATGAAAAATAGATGCAAAACAAAACTTTAATTATTTTTAATCAAACCTCCTAACAACCCTCATACTTTTTATATTAACTGAATAAATTGAAACATGAATAAAATTTTATTTTTTCAGTAGAAGAAATAGGTTTTTTATAATTAATGAATTTTTTTTTTTAAATATTTTCTTTATGTGGGGTGGGCTAACTCGACCCGCATTTTTCGGGCCAAACGCAGGACAGATCAATTCGCATTACCATCCCTACAATTTTCCATATATCAATAATCAATCATTAAACTATATTTATGGGTCATGTACATGTATGGACAAATTGTTGATGTGTGGGTAGTCTCCTTACTCCTTCCTTCAAGTCTCCTCCTTTTGTTATTGGTGCTCGGTCGGGGTGGACCTGAAAAAGGTACTCCAACGCTCAAGTAAGTACTCTGTGAAAAGAGTGTATATTTAAATTTGTTAAAGATTTTATTATGAAAATAACAAATATTGTTGTTGTTATTTAAATATGTTATGCCTATCATCATTTAAATCTGTCAAGATATTATTCTCGTAAAAAAAAACGAATTGGAGGAGATCAGGCAAAACTCTATAAATAGAGGATGAATCCCAAAAATAATAGAAGTATTATTCTTTGCAATAAATACTACACTGATGTATGTTATGCTCTTACCCACTTGATCATTAGAGTATTGACAACAATGGGACCCCCTTCATCAGATTGTGACTACGACAACACCATTCGGTCAAGGAATCTTTGCCTTAACATGGCAATCCCTCCTGATGCCCAAAGACTCTTAGGTCAAGATTATGAAAATAACATATACATTTAATATGTTATCATATTATTCTGAAGATAACATATATGACTATTATCATTTAGATCTTTTGGGATCTTATTTTGAAGATAACAAATATAATTGTTGTTATTTAAATATTTTATCATATTATTTTGAAGATAACATATATGATTATTATCATTTAAATCTATTGTCATATTATTCTCGTTAAAAAAAGACGAATGGGAGGACATCAGGAAAAACTCTATAAATAAAGGATGACTCCCAAAATAAGATAAGTATTATTCTCTGCAATATATACTACATTGACAACAGGTGGAACCTCCTCATCTCATTGTGGCTACGACAAATACTACTCGGTAATGTCAGTCGTTTAATTACTAGCGACCCTTATCGATCAACCGGTTGGTCAAGGCAGCCGCTTAACTACCAACAACCCTTAACGATCGAACGACTATTATTCAGTAATGGCAGTTGCTTAACTACTAGTGACCCTTCTCGATCAACCGCTCGGTCATGGCAGCCGCTTAACTACTAGCGACCCTTACCAACCGAACATGGAACTCTTTGGTCAAGGTAGCTTGCTTAACAATTAGTAGTCCTTCCACTACATGCAACTCTTCGATCAAGGCAGCTTACTTAAACTACATGAAACTCTTTGGTCAAGGAAGTTTTCTTAACAATTAGTAGCCCTTCCCGAACGAACGGCACACTACATGCAACAATCCCTACCAATATCCTAAAGCTACACCCTTCGGCTAAGGAAGTTTTGCCCTTGAGGCAATCCCTCCCAAATGGTAAAAATAAAGTTTGTTTCGATTAAGGAAACTGTTTTAAAACGACAATCCTCAATGCCTGGTCGGTGTTTGACTTATTTAAAGCTCGACAAAGCTTATTTAAATCATATTGATCCAGGTATTAGGTCGACATTCAATCTGTTAAAGAGTCATCTTACTTAAATTATTTTGATTCAAGTATCAAGTGGACATTCAATCTAGTGAAGGATCAACTTATTTAAGTTATAGCATATGCTCAACATTTAAAATTATAAAGCAACTCAAAGGATCTTAGTCCTAACGATCGTTCGACATACATTGTTAAGACTATAGAAGTGTCAATAGAGACATTCGAACAACTATTGAAAAGATTAAAAGCATTAAGGTCATTTGGTCAACAATCAAAGAAGGGCAAAAAAGTCACTTCATACCTTGAAGCAACCAACAATCTCATCTAGACTTTTCTAAAGTAAACATTCCTCAAGCTTGGGGGCAAGTGTACCGATTGGTACCGGACAAGCCATGTCACTCGGTCTCGATGACCGATTGACCGCATTAATATATATTAAAGGCACTCAATAAATGACAACAATGATAATTATGGAAATTCCCTACGAATTATGATTATGTCCTACCAAATCCAGGTGACATCAATATACCAACATACCAATATACCAATATACCTCCCTATAAATAAGGGATCATGCTATAAATCAGTTAGCAACTGATATTTGATTAACTCGGCCTATCACAACAAGGGTCCATGATTAAACACTATAAATAAACTCTTTACAAAGATGTAAGGTACGATTTTATCAACTTTACAATATACACTTTTTACACAGAGTACTTACTTGAGCGTCAGAGTACCTTTTTCAGGTCCACCTCGACCAAGCACCAATAACAAAAGGAGGAGACTTGAAGAAAGGAGTAAAAAGGATACCGACAAATCAACAATTGTATAACCAGTTCCAGGTACTGTCTATGTCCCTCTTTATCCATACAGGTACAAATCAGTCAACCTATTTAAGACTGCACCTACAAAGACTTGTAAATTGATTTACTCGTTTAGTAATTATCTTAAATAGATTTCATTTTTAACATATAAAACATGCACTACAAACTCATTCGCTACACAAAAAGATACATAAACCAGTAAATAAATTATCAATTAAAATATGATTAATTTTAAGTGTTTAAAATCAAGTCTAAATTAAAAAAAAAAGTAGATTGAATATTAAATTACTTAAAATAACACTAGATGTGGATAAAACAATACAAAGCAACAAAAATTTATGAACCATTTTAATATCATGTTTGATGTTGTAATATTGAGTACATAATATTCACTTGCGATAGTGGACATTAACCACATATAGAAGTGCATAGATCATATACTTTAAACAATTGATTTTGGTTTTGGTTGCTGTTAAAATCGGTTTGATATCTCATAACAGATATAAGTTAATTGAATATTGTTTTTGCCGGTTGACTCGAACGACAGTCTCTTGCCCGCCTATCTCCGCCTGAGAATCGAACTTCCTTGGTTGAAGAATCTCTCACCTGCAAAGACAAAGGGCGCTTTGACGGCCGTTTGCACTCCGACGCTCAAGTCAGTACTAGGACAAAGAAACAATAAGTGTATCAAGTAGTTTCAGTCTTAGAAACGGTGTGCCTTGCTAGGGTTCTTAGTCCCCTTTATATAGGTTGAAACTAGGGTTTACCTTTGTTCTGTTACCCGTGTCTAGGGTTCCTTGGAGAATGTCCCTGCGCCGCTATTACACAATCTTAGCGTAATCTGGCACATGGAACTTCCCTTAACTGGAGTGCAACGACTAACAGAATGGTCGCCTGGGTACCAACTTGTGCACCAAATCTCTGGGGCCATTTATTCTGTGGGTGCCCTAAGTATTCACTTGTCATGCATGCACCTTCCCTTGGAAACCCTAACCCTAACGGGCCTTAGCGCCTCCAAGGACTATATACATACCACCTGCATGGATCCCTCGTGTCTTAGGGCTTCCTCTCATATCTGATGTTTTAGCTGGTAACTGGTGTAATTCTGGGGCCCATCTCACGTGGCCCAATATAGTTGTTCAGACCACTGACGTCCGATCTCTCCCTCTGTAAGTGAGGTCCGATGTCGATCCCTGACGTCAATGTCCGAGGACTAGTCGGTACAAATATTTTAATGAAAACTTATAAATATAAATATAATTTTAGGGAGTATATTCATCTCAACTCAATCTCACATACTCACTTAAATATTACTCTTTTAATTTGAGCGTCGAAAAATCTTTTGGAGGTGGATTACCACTCGGTTTTCATCATCAAAGCTCGACAACTCTTCAAACGTAGAGGTCAATCCACTTGTACACCTCAGATGATTCCAGCTCATCTCTAGTAACAACACATATAATTAGTTATTTTCTTTTCACACTACGGACAATTTTCTTCTAAATTGCTGAATTAACACGTCATAAATAATAAATAACACGCCATAAATAATAGATAAATAACATAACAAAGTAGGTTAGATGTTTTAATTTAAATTTTAAAGAGAATTGTTTGGTTACCTTTCATCTCAAATCCAAATTACTATTTAAACTTCTAAATTTAAGATTAGATGATTAGTGAATAGTTTACTTTCTTTTTAGAGGGTTAAACCTATCTAGTCAGCTTGTTATACTGATTAAAATTTAAAAAAACTTGCTTATAAAAAGTTGTCTGAAATTAAAACTTGAGAAATATAACACTTAAACTTACTGTCATTATATTAAGAAGTTCACCACAAATCAACACGTGGCTTTTCTTCAGAAAAGTAAAGGCAGTGGTTATGTTTGCAAAAAGATATAAATAACAGACGAAAAGAAGGAATAATCGGACATAATTAGAAAATTGCATTTGCAGGTTCAAAAAGCTTCTTAGTTTCTGCATATGGTGAAGCATGTAGATAACATAGACCTTTGATGTGGATAACTTCCTTATCCATCACACAGTAACAATGATCAAGAACTATCCTATGTAGGATGAAAGGTTGACAATATTATGCTACACCCACCAGTCCTTTTAACTTGAGAAAATGTATAGGAGCCATAATATACAAACCATGTTACCTAACATGAAAATAGTACTTGAAAGGTGCTCCACAGGTTAGTGGTCCAGAGATGTGGATGTTTGCCAAAACCAGCACTGCATAACAAACAGTAACCTTTTAGTTTTTAGTTATTAGCCATTAATTGATTGCTAAATACAAGATAAGTTGACTGATATGGTGAAAGCAACTTCCCTCTCACCTCTCTTTTTTCTGTTTTCACTCTTTGCTCTTGGATGAATATGGGTAGCTATTGTGTTCTGTTCAATATGATAATGAAACATATACTCAACAAGGTTAGCATTGGATCACTTTCTTCTTAATTCAACAATTTTAGAGTGAAATGTTTAAAAGGAAGAAAAAGGGGCAAAAAGAAGTACTACAGGGAACTTTGTGTGGATAATTTTGTCAATGCCTCTCTTTTCACTTTCATAGATCACAAAGAAAATATCTTCTCTACATAGCTGTATCTAAGTACTAGGAAATTCAAAAAGGAATTGTCAAGATCTTATTGTAATCTTACCTTGGTGGATGCTGTGTTTCCTTTAGTTCCCTCTTGGCCATGCCATCTATGTTTCAGCCAATATTTCAATGCAAAGCATCATAAATGATGAGTATGCGACCACTCAAAGCTTCTGGAATTAGCTCCAAACCAAAAGACCCAACTGTACCAAGAAGTTCTTTCAGCCACTGGCAATTGATGGATGATACTAGGACCAACCATGGCTATCATATTGTCCACAGTTCCATGCATGTGGCACATGATCCCTTACCTTAGGCCTACAAGCAAATGGCCCCTCGCATAGTTTGAACTCTGAACCCCACATAGTCCTCTGTAACACATGGCAATGTCACATTTGCTTGGCAACTGAGGGGCCCAAAAGCTGAAATATCATATGTGCATGATGGGGTAAACTGAATCTACCTCAGCATTTCTTATAATTTGACGTTAAATTTTGGTGAGTAGCTCACAAACTGCAGCCTCTATGTCCAACTATGTGAGGAAATGCACTCTCAACCAGCTATTCCACTTGCATTCAAGAATTGGCTGTTTGTGGGGTCAATTTCTTGTATTTTGTCTTTAGCTCGCCAAAACATGATCAACTCTAAAATCAGCTCTCAAGAACATATATGTCAGTCGATTTCTTAATTATTAGCAATTTATTCAAGTTGAACTATAGCCCGTTGATTCTGTTCGTCATCAAGTCATGTATCTAAGTGATTTTGTGTGTTTGCTGCTCTGCTCGGCCAAATAACATACTAGATGCTTTTATAAAGTCAGCACATTAAAGATCATTTAAACGTAAAATTAGTTGAGGTGGAGCAATACGTTAAGCAGCCCCTAATACTTACAACTTAAAAGGAAATCAGTTTCACAAGGGAACAAAGTAATTTCACATATTCAGGTCAATACCGGTACTTTACAAAAGAAATTTCTTCTTCTTTTTAGAGTAAGAACAAAAAACAGAATACTGATATTCCACACTAGCTTCTTCCACCTCCAAAATTCTATCTAGAGTCATCTTCCGTGCATATGAAGCAAACTCAGCTACCTTGAAATGTCATACTCTTCGGGATAAGTGAGTTGTTGCTCCATCTGCCAGCTCAACTTGGAAGCAACACTTTCGTGACAGGGAACATAGTCCTGTGAATTTAACATAAAATATATCATTTTCTGCTTAATTCTGTGGAAGAAAAAGTGTTGGTTGGTTGGTTGGTTGATGTCATCCTATGAAAATTACCTCCAATTTCTTTACTAACTCTTTTGATGTTGGTGCTGACACAATAATGTGGCGGGCGTTAGGACTAATAAATCCCTCTTCCACAGCTTTATCAATAAATGATAGCAACGAATTGAAGTATCCATCAACATTTACTAATCCCACCTGCAAGTTGTGAAATGTCAAATCTAGTTAGGCTAAAAGAACAAGGAACCTCCAAAGAATAAATTAGTTAATAATATAGGTCTCCAACAAAATGGTACAAGTCAATTACCGGTTTGTCATGGATCCCAAGTTGAGCCCAAGTTATGACTTCGAGAAGCTCCTCTAGAGTCCCATAACCACCTGCATGCATGTAACTTGCATAAGTTTATATATCATTTAATACAAAAACATAAGGTAAGCTACCCATGATTGAGATGGTAATTAATAGACTAGCAGAAGAAAGAGAACCTGGAATTTATTTTAACAGTATGAGAACCAGTTTTCACTGTTGGTTTCATTTCAACCGGGTTGTCTCTTTCGCCACAATTTAGGACTTAACTATTCCATATTTGGATGCATGTAAGTAATGTTTACTATTTTGTATGTACCCTTTGGTTTGTTTCAAAAATGCCATTATGGATGTTATAGCATGAAGTGAGAGGTCGTTAAGGACATCTATTGGTTTTGTCTTCATACTCTCCCTCTTATTTACTCTTGGAAATTGAGGAATCCACCTTCATACGAGGGATCCCAAGATAGAGAGTGATTGACAGCTTTGTCTTTGCGTTCCTCCTTTATCTTCTCTAATTTTCAGCACTCAATTACTTTCAGAATTATAACAACTAAGAATTAAAAGCCTTTGAAAAGGGTAAGGCATTATTCCATGTCAGGTGCAGGTGCTAGTTGGAAACGTTATCTTGTGATAGTTCTTCTTTAGCTTTACTTTCCCTTCACAATTAAATGCAGGAAGTTTGGTACAAAACACGTCATATTTCCAAGGAAAGTAGCGGCAAAAATAGTACTCAACCAGAACCACAGTTGCTCAGAGCCGCAGAGGTTTTGAAATTTTAGCCACATATGTTAAGGGCTCAGGGAAAGTCAGCATCAGCTACTTCTGAAGGGTCGCTCTCTAAACGTCGTAGCATTGGGATGTATGAATTATTAAGAAAGAAAAGTCACAAACCGGTTTTGCAGCAGTGCCAAATTTAATTGATTAAAAATCTCACACTAGTTTAATACTCCTTAAAATTACAAATTCCTCGTCCATTTATGCATACTCAAAGTACATGACTAGTCCACAATATTACGTAAGACTTCAAAACCAAACATACACAAGTATGTAACAGCTAATGCCTAGTCAACATCAACAACATTCATGATTAGGCGTGGTAAACCTTTTAATAATATTCAGATAAAAAAAGTTTAACAAAGTGAAAAACCAATACCAATTTGTTGAATGCTGAATAAGAAAATAGCACAGGAGATCATGGGAATATTTTATTCAACTATTATTCTCAAAAGAATAAAACACTGAGATATGGTCAATGGTACATGATAAAACTAGAAAGCTTCAAGCACCTTGATATTTCCACTTTTTCTAATACAACCAAGTATTATCAGTTCATGCTAACCTGGTAAGGCAATAAAGGCATCTGAATGCTTGGCCATCTCTGCCTTCCTTTGATGCATATCAGCTACAGCCTTTACTTCTCCCACTGTTTCACCAGTTAGCTGCAAAAGGAACCATTGCACAGGGGATGGAGCAGATAATAAGATCAACAAAATAAAGAGAAAAGTAGCAGCTAAGCAATTATGAGAGTTGAAGGATTGTTTATTTCATGCTTTACCTAGCTATACAGACATCAATAATTTATAATCCAAGGGATTGAAACTAAAAACCAAAAACAAAACCAACAGAAAAAGTTTTTAGCCAATGAAAGAAAACCTGCAGAGGGAAAAGATGCTGAACTTAAAAAGACATCACTTGCAAAAGAAAAAAAAAACACTCTTAATCTATACCCAAACGTGCTCAAAGAAGATGTTCGATAAAGAGAAACAAGTGAAATAAAAATAAACAAGTTGGAAAATTTTATTATAGAGAAGAAAAAACTACAAGCATTTTTAGCTGGCTGAAGCAGACATACCTCTCGAGGCATGAGTGTCTTGGGAATAACTCTGCAAGAGACAATAACATGACAAATAGAGTCAATGGAGAAAGTGACCAACACAAACACAATTGGCTCTGATTTCTTGATCGTCCCCTTCCACCCAAAATCCTTGGGAGAAAATAGAGAAAGAGAAAACTTTACCATAAAAAAGTGTGTGAGGAAAAGAGAGAGAGAGTGATACCCAATGACATGCCGACCACCATCATGAACAGCTTGGGAAACCAAACCCATTAAGCCAATGCTTCCTCCTCCGTAGACCAGATCAATGTTCCTAGAGACCTTCAGAGA
>Ga0123342_1007222_pt1 | contig 14818 bp, 14 predicted proteins | sample Turbeawhitnodule_FD_89960 | JGI IMG/M metagenome (GOLD analysis project Ga0123342, IMG submission 89960) | Root nodule microbial communities of legume samples collected from Mexico - Turtle bean Mexico white nodule | ecosystem: Host-associated > Plants > Roots > Nodule | place: Mexico: Nepantla...
AATGGAGGAAGAGGCCATCCACCCAAACATTTAAAGTTCTTCCTTCTAGTCTTCTAAAAAATTAAAGAAGAATTAAATAAAGAGAGGATCAAGCCCAAAGCCAACAAGAAGACTACAAGCATTTAAGAATGGGCTCCAATTAATATCTTTCTTTGTAATTTCTTTTGAATAAATTTGTAAAACATATAGGAGTAGTGTTCAGGAAGGTACTAAGAGGGAAACCAAAAAGACACCTTTTTTGTAAGTACCTTAGGCGTTATTTTTTAGGAAGAAACTAGAAAGGTATCTCTTCACACTCCTTTAGGCGCTAAAATAGGAAGAGTTAGAAGGTCACCTTTCAAAGCTTCTCTTGTAAGCTTCTCTTGTACTTGTGACCGATCTTCCTCATTATAAAAGGGAGGCTTAGGTCTTTGAAATAATAAGATTGATTTTGAGAGTAAAGAACCTCTACCAAATTGGTGAGTGAGTGAGAGAGACTTGTGTCTTCTTCTCTTCAAGTCTTATCTTGAGTGAATTCTTGGGCTCTCAAGTGGCGGCAACAACACTCATCTTGAAGCCAACCATCCTTCAAGTGGCGTGCACATTCTAAGAGCTTCATACACATAAATCCATTTTCCCCTTCACTTTCCAAATTACCCATTTTTGTTCTACTTGTTTGTTTTCACTTTCAATAAGTGCAATCTCTTCCTTATGATGTCCTCTTTCATTTGCTGCACTTATATTCAATTTTAATCGGTGCAAATTGGTTGTTCTTGTTGTTTTGGTCACGACCTCCATGGGTATAAATGTTATATGTTGTGTTCTTGAGTTTCTATCAATGGGTTTGTTGTTCAAAATGGGTTTCTATGTGAGTTTGGCTTGGTTCTTGTGATTTGGTGAGTTCTTGAATGTTTAAGAACATTGATCCAATTCTTAAAAAGTGTATAATCATATTCCAACTCTTGTTGAATCCATAACATGTTCATATCATATCCCTATCATGTTATTGGAATCACATCACACCTGGTACAATTACGTATTGAACAGAAAGAATACAATGCAATCCTATTCCACTCTTCGAAAGAATCCAAATCTTGAAGCAATCTTGGAAAAAATGATTTGAAAGAGATAATCTGAATCATTAACAACCAGAGCGTAAAACATATTATTTAAACTCCAACTAGTTGTTAAAAACATTTAATGCAATGGCCAAATCAGTTTTAAAACAATTAAAACAGATTAAACCACTTTAACAAAATTCTATTAAGGATTTTCAAAAATCAACCGATTGAAAACACAAAATAATCAGTTGAATTGACTTGACAACAAGGTCAACCAATTTCAAGTCTTTTCAAAAACATTACGTGTAAAACAACCAGTTGAAACGACAATTCAACAGGTTGATTTTTCACTTTCTTTATAAAAATATATTTTTTCAAAAGAACTTGAATCAAGCAACCTTGGATCATAACTATGAGTGGAATAACAAATTCAAACTACACAAAACACACATTCAAGCAACAACAGAGTCTTCAAGCAATCCACTTAGATTTAGAGACATCAAACCCTATATTCAACAATTATCTTAGTATGATTTGAGTTATGAAAATAAGGTAATGAGGTTCAATGTTGAGGAAGTATAGAATTTTCACTAGTATTTATGTTTATTATGAAGTATTTATGAGTGTGAGTAAATTGGTAGTGGAGTAATATTCCAATGAATGGATACAAATTGAATGTAACAGAGGCTAAAGTTAGACTACTATAGTTATATGAGCCAACTGTAAAACAACTTGTTTAGTATGATATTACAATGAGCGAGACCATATTTAGGAATGATGGGATATATGATATGAAAATGTATCACAAGCTACATTTGTCACTAGTATTTCATATAGTGAGAGAGGTAAGTAAAAATTCCACTATATTCTTTACAATTTATATCCATCTATGGCATAACCAAGTTTTTTCTTGCATGGGCAAAAAAAGTGGTTATATGTGGGGATTATACATTGTCATGACTGAAACTTTGCTTGAAAAGTAATGTGGTATAATGTTAAGCATTGGTATTAATTGTTGTTTGGTAGTGGAGAGTCCAAAGCAAGTTGTAGGAAAGAAAATCATGGGAAGGTGGATAGTGTGAGTTCTATGATTTTTGTCATGCAGGTGGGGAAGGATAACTCAAATGCAATGAAAGGAGAGAAGACCATGTTGCACAAAAAACGTATGGAAAAGGAACCTAAGATACAAATCTTAGAGTGTGTATCATTTACACATTCATTTCTATGTTATGCATAATGATTTGAGAGAAGAAATTGAAGTGAGAAGGAAAGTGTATTTATTGTGATTTTAAGTCAAAGAGGTAAAGTGAGGAGGAGGGTGTTATGCTTCTAGATTCTAAGTCTAACTTTGATGAGCTCCAATGGATCATCTAAATTCGTAAAACCTTGGAAGAGGAGCTTGATAAAGATGGTGAATTTCATGTATCTACATTTGGCCCTTACCATCATGACATTCAAAACTATATAAGATGTAGAGACACAAACTTGCTACGACGAAAAGATTTAAAAGCAATTATAAAGCCTCAAGTTATGCAATAGAAACTTGATAGCTTGATACTCCTTTTTTTTTAATAATATATAACTTACAAACTTCTAAATTATTATTTTATTATAATATTCTATTTATTTTTATTTTTATTATTATAATAGAATATTTTATTATAAAAAGTAATTGTCAAAAGTCTATGTGCATAAAAAAGATAGTTTCAAACAAAACTTTTCATATGCAATATGTTAAAGGGTAAAATTTTTGTAATATATCCTAGATAGAGTTATGTATTTGAAGGAGTTTGGTTGAGCATTATTAGTATAAGAACTTGACTTAGTTATGTAATATGTTGGCAAAATTCTATGTAATTTTTGTAAATATTTATATATGTTCAAAGTAGACTTGTCCATAAAAAAATGAGATATAGTTTCAACCATTTTTACACATGATAGACATATCACTTCACTTGGTTTAGTCTAAATTCCTTTTAGCCATAGGTATAATATTTTGTATTATTCTCCACTCCAAAAAACGTATCTTTGGTTTCATTTTGACCTTTTGGATACTTCTAATGTCATTATGCAAACCTTCATGATTTAAGTGATAATTGTCCAAATACTTCCCTTGTTAACTCAAGTTGTCATTATTCTATCTCCTAATAGAAACTTGTTCAAAACTTTTTATCATCATTTTCACTATAATTCTCTCTCATTCAAATCACTCTTCCTCTAACTTAAAATTTCATATCCAATACCTCTATTCTCCTACTTCTTTTATACTACCATTCTGTTATTCTAAATTGCATATTAACTTAGGAAACTTATTACTTAGGTTGTCATCCTACATTATTCATCGTACCAAAATTTAATCATTTTTTTTTCTTTCTCTTCTCATGTAAAACTACTTCAACTTTTTCATTCCTCCATATACTTATGTACCTTTCCACCTTATTGAAAACATTTCAATCACTCTCCCACTTTCTACTCGTATCCATACAACATGCTTAGAGTATAATATTTGACATCATTTCATTTCTCTTATTGGTGAAACAATTTTCATTGCCATTCTAAAAAAAATATTAAAAATGTCACGATCATTAACACTTAATATTCCATAACTCTTTAGTTTACACATTATTTCTTAACTCACCTAAAATACTTTTTCTTCACTTGCCTCACATAAGAAATTTTTCTATAACTTTAACAATATATCAATCACCGCATATTTTTAAAAAGAAAATAATGATAAAAAAAATACTATGTTATAAGACAAACCCTTATAGCAAATCACAACACTTTCATTTTTCATTTTGGTTAGCTTCCTTACAATCTTATAGTAGAAAACTTATATTCTTCTCGAGTTTGAACCAATGAACATATATATGTAAATGTGAATGACAATAGTTTACAATTGTATATCTTTAAATTGTTCCATTGTCAACACCTATTAAATTTTTTTTAAATAAATTGATTTTAAACTTTACACTAGTTCAAAATTTAAAAAATCTTTGTATTATATGCATTCTTCTGAGTTGTCACATCATAATATCATCGCACAAGTTTAACAATCACCTCATTGGTTTCAATTGTAAAACTTATACAATTTGCTTGTTGTCTATGAAAAGTAATAAAAAAAATTACAAAATTATTTATAAAATTATTAATTTACTCCTCCCATAATTTAATTTGAATTATATATATATATATATATATAATTTTAAACTTCAACGAATAGATATTTGAGAGCATACTTAAAACATGATTAACATGTAATTCTGGCGTTCTAAATACTTTGTTCTACGTCTTACTTTCTCTTCAAAATGGCATGGCCGTCACATTCTTTGAATATAGCCATTCATGGATTCTTAGCACACAACCTTAATCCTTTAAGTCCTTGTCATGACAGTTGGCTTTGACAATAAGTTTGTTCTAACTTCTTTTCCTATTTATGTTATTTATTTGACATATTGCAATTCATACGCATTTATTCTTATTTATTTATTGTAGGTTTTAGTATGAGATAATGCATACATAATTTGATTTTTATTTAAAAATGGTTGTGTTGAAAATAAGTAAATATTTCAATAAAAAGTTAGTAATGTATGTATTTCATCAACTAGGGCGAATGAACCAGTAACCTCCAATACAAACAATTTTGTTAATAATAAACTCTGATATAATTAATCGGTAGTAATTAGGCAAATGGAGGAAAAGATACACGATTCTCGTTCATAGAGGAAAAGATATGCTAAACCTATTGTGCCAAATTGCAACCATTCACACAATAAGGAGACCCGCCCCGGCCCAACACTCGCTAGCCCAAAGCGCAATATTATTTCCACATCTGACCAGTCCAACCCAGCTCAATACCACAGTTTCTCACTGTGCTTCAGGCAAGCCCAGCAATGTGCAGTGTGACCGGAAAATTTCCAGTGCCAAAAAACATCTTCGCAGGTACCATATCGATCTGCTAGTTTAGTCTCAGAATCCACTGAACTAGATCCATAACGAGGAACCTATCTTCATGCCTCCCAAATCAAAATAAGATTTAGAAGAAATCCTCCAAACCATTTTAGACAAACTAACCCACCTCGAAACCCAAATCCAACAAACCCATGACCATCACGAAACCCGTTATAATACCTTACACCACACTCTAGAATCTCGTTAAAAAGATTGGACTCCAAACAAGAGGTCGTCACTCACACCCTCCATAACATCTTAACATCTATATCACCCACGTTAGTTTTCCCAAATGAAACAAATAGCTCTTCTACCCCATTCTCTGTTCCAAACATACCCCCTGTCTCACCCTCACCCCTAAATTCTCATACTGCCTCATCCATCTTTACCACAACAATATTTGTTGTCCCCCCCTCACTGCTCCACCTCCGATGGTTCCTACCCTACCCAGTCCCCCAAAAATCCAATTATCTTTCTTTGATGGGTCTGATCCGCTCGATTGGCTTTTTCAGGACGACCAGTTTTTCCAATTTTACAATATTACTTGGGAGTCTCGCTTACACATGACAACTTTCTATATGCACGAAGATGCTCTTAGTTGATTTAAATGGATGTACCAAAATCATCAACTAAGTGACTGACTCTCATTCAGTCGTGCCTTAGAGCTTTGATTTGGTCCCTCAACTTACGTCAACCATCAAGCATAATTGTTCAAACTCTGCCAGAATAGCACAGTCACTAAGTACAAAAAAATCTTTTGAAAACTATGCAATCGAGTCTTGGGCCTCACACCCAAGATGATCCTCAATTGTTTCATTTCTGGTTTGGTCCCAAAAATAAAAAGAGAGATAATTGTTCTTCAACCTACCTCAATCACCCAAGCCATGGGCCTTGTGAAACTCTTGGAATCTAAAATCCATGATTTAAGGAAGTATAACTGCAACCCTATAATTCCACAAACATCCCCACATCTATTACCACCACCACGTCCTCCTTTCCAACCTCAGACAACAACCACCACACCCACTTATCTACCTATAACAAAACTTTCATCCACCCAGTTACAAGAACATCGAGCAATCGACTTATGTTACAATTGTGACGATTTTTTTTTCCTAGTCACAAATGTCTCAACAAACGTTTCTTATTGCTACTCAATGAAGAACCTACACCAGAAGCCCACCCAGAAACCTTCTCTACCTTAGATACTATCTTTGACACTGAGGAACCTAATCCAGTACACCTATCTCTCCATACCTTATTTGGAACCCCCTCGGCCCACACCTTCAAACTTCAGGGGTTTATTCAGCATACACCCGTTACCATTTTAATAGACACAGGGAGCTCACATAATATCCTCCAACCTCGCCTAGCTCATCACCTCAACCTTTGCACCCTTCCAATTAAACCATTTTCCATCATGGTTGGAAACGGCAAGAAAATTCATTGCATGCATCCCAAGCCTACAATTACTGTTTCTATACAAAACCATTGTTTTTCCATCTCACTTTACTTCATTCCAATTGAAGATGCAGATGTAGTCCTAAGAATGGACTGGTTGCGCTACCTCGGACCCATACAAGTAGATTTCTCTACACCACAACTCTTTTTTCCATCATTAGAGCACCCTCATAACCCTAGTTGGAACCAACAAACTCTTGGACACACACGCTTTCGTCACCAATATTTGTCACCTCCTACATACCAAAGCCATAACATTACTTCATTTGCTCACCTTTCAACCGGATCCCTTACCATGCTCCAACCCTTCCCCACCAGATATACACCCCGAGATTCAAAACCTACTCCACACATACCATTCATTTTTCTCACCTCCTCACGGTTTACCTCCCCATTGCCCCCAGAACCATCACATTCCTTTGATCCCAAACTCCACCCACATAAATATCAAACCTTACCACTATCCCCACACCCATAAACACATTATGACTTCTCTCATTCAAGAAATGTTGTATGTGGGCATCATACGCCCAAGTACTAGCCCCTTTTCCTCCGCAATCATACTCATAAAAAAAAGGAGAGATGAATCATAGAGATTTTATGTGGATTACAGGGCCTTAAATGTTATCACGATGAAGGATAGATTTCTTATCCCCACGATTGAGGAACTCTTAGATGAATTAACTCTAAGATTGACCTAAGATCTGGCTATCACCAAATACGTGTACACCCCACAGATTTCCACAAGACAACTTTTCGGACCTTTGATGGTCATTATGAGTTTTTAGTTATGCCATTTGGCTTATCTAATGCTCCGTCTACCTTTCAAGCTGCAAGAATGACCTCCTTCAACCATACCTAAGACGTTTTGTACTAGTTTTCTTTAATGACATCTTAATCTACAATACATCCATGACAGACCACATTCAACATCTCAACATTGTTCTCCAATTACTTCAGACTCATAAGTTTTTTATTAAAGAATCAAAGTTAAATTTTTCAGCCCCTACAATTACCTAATTGGGCATATCATTCAACGGGGAACGGTTTCCCCGGATCCAGAAAAGATTCAAGCTATTCTACAGTAGCTCGAGCCCAAATCATTCACTACGGTGCGTGCGTTTTTGGGCATTATGGGGTTTTACCGGAAGTTCATCCGCGGTTATGCCACTCTTGCCTCTCCACTCACGGATTTACTAAAATTGAAAGTTTTTACATGGAATCACAATTCCAACACATCCTTCTTACAGATCAAAAATATCCTAACTACACCCTCTATCTTGCACCTCCCTGATTTCACCATCCCTTTTGTAGTGGAAACGGATGCTTCGTTTTATATCAAGCAAGGCACCCTATTGCCTTCTTCAATAAGAAGCTCTGTCCAAGAAACAAAGCAGTTCAGTTTATGTTAAAGAGATGCTAGACATTAATGAATCTGTTAAGAAATGGAGACACTATCTCATTGGCAATCACTTTCAAATTATCACATACCAACAAAGTTTAAGGGGATTACTTATCAGCGTTTGGCATACGTCGAAGCAACAAAAATGGGCTTCACGACTTATTGGGTATAGTTTTGATATCCTTTATTAGCATGGACGTCACAACCAAGCTGTTGATTTCCTCTCCAAGCCACCGTCCTCATTTTTCTTAGCCATCTCCACCCCAGTACCAGAGATCATCACAAAATTAAAAAAGTATTATCAGACAACAACTGGACAACAAGAAAAAAACAAATTGATAGGTATTTCCAACTCAAATTTCAGTTTTCACAATGACTTACTGTACCACGGCCAGAGACTCTACGTTCCATCAACAACCAATCTTCGCCCACCCATTCTTCACGAGTTTCATGCAACCCCATCCGTAGGGTATTTCAGTCTCAAAGCCAATCTAGCTCATTTAGCTGCCTCTTTCTATTGGCCAAGTATGTACAAGGACACAAAAACTTTCATCATAGAGTGCCTTCCCTCCCAACAGAATAAACCCATTAACAAAAAACCCTTAGAATTATTACAACCCCAAACCCCCCCCTCCTCTCCACCAAAATCTGGGATGAACTAACAACTGATTTTATCACTCACTTACCATCATCTTTCGACCATACAATTATTTGGGTGGTCTATGACCGACTTTCAAAATCTGCTCATTTCATAGCCCTCTCCACATCCTTCACCACCTCCCAACTAGCCAACCGTTTCCCTGTGGAGCTCTGCAGATTGCATGGCATTCCAAAATCCATAATCTCAGATCGAGACCCGCTCTTCCTCAGTAACTTCTTGGAGGAGCTTTTTCACCTACAAGGAACAAAACTGAAGTTTAGTACGACTTATCACCCTCAAACCGAAGGTCAAACCGAGGTTATTAATAGATGTTTGGAGATATACCTTCATTGTTTCACCAATGACAATCTGCGATGTTGGTACAAATACTTGCACCCCGCCAAGTTTTGGTACAATTCTTCTTACCATTCGGCCATCAAAACAACCCCGTTCCAAGCGCTCTATGAAAGACCACCACCATCCATCCTAGATTATGTATCCGACACTGCATCGGAACCCAATCTGGACACCACCCTCCAAAAGCGAACACAAATTTTGCGCCAGTTGAAGACTAATTTGGCGTTGTCACAACAACGCATGGCCAAGACAGCGAACACCGGACGACGTCATCACGTCTTCACAATCAGCAATTGGGTACTCCTCCGTCGACAGGCTTACCGCCAAACATCCCTCATCGGCTCCCCTCACCACTAGCTTACCCGAAAATTCTATGGCCCATACCTTATTACCAAAAGCATTACTGAAGTGGCTTATGAACTAGCTCTCCCACCAAATTCTAAGGTTCACCCAGTATTTAACATATCTCTCCTCAAACCATATCATGGACCAAAGCCCCCTCTACCCTACCACCCTCACAACTAGTAAAGAAGCTCGCACCTTTCGCACTCTTCCAAAACAACCCACAACATAACTCTAAGTGAGACTTCACTTCCACCAATAAACTCACCTAACATTGCACTAGAGTCACCTACAAAAACCACATGTCATCAACAACTCACATTGAACCCCTTCACCTACCACCCACCTCTACTTCACGTGATCATTTACTTCCCCAACTACCCTCACCTAACCATTTACTTCCACAATTAAATTCACCTAACCCGCTACCCAATGTATGAGAGCTTGCCACACCACCTCCATCAATGACCCATACTGCGCCACATCACCCACACTCTGCAACACCTTCACGTGACTCTGCGCAGCATTTAATACAAGTAGTTGGCAAACACCCACTACCAACGTTCCAAAACCCTTTCGATTCCAAACAATTACCTTTGGGCTTCCCATCCCATTCCGCAACCCACTCTCAATCCCCCTTGCCAACACCACACTCCCACAACTTGACCCAAAATTCCACACCAAACCCAACACACATTCCCACTCCAAATTTATTCACACCACAAAAATTACTTTGGCCTACCAACCTTCACCCACATCAAATGGTACAACACTTTTTCCCCAAAAATTTCCCCACCATAAATCCAACATGCCCAATCTTTTTCCCCACAAACCCCAATATCATTTTTCAATCATAACCCAACAATAACCACACCACCTTGTTTTACCTTCCACACCCCTAGCCCCTATCTGACTACTTCATCCATCCAAAACCTTCAGGACAAGGTTACTCTGCAGGGGTCGACTATTGATATTGGACTCACAACTACAAGGCCCATTAGAAGGGTATCTAGGCCCACTTGGTTGAATGTCTACATATAGAAGCTTTTATTTCTTTTTGTCTTTTGTGAAGATTGAATTCCCTTTTCTGTTAGGATTTTTTGTTATACTTTTTTGGTATGATCAACACAATTGTCTATTAGGACAAATGACTTTTGAAGGGATATTATATATCCCACGAGACTAGGAGAGGACAATGGGTGTATTCTTGGCTCTTGCCTTTTCTTTTATCTTAAGAGTTGTTTTTTTTTTCTTTCGGTGGTCTCTTCCCCATATCTTTATTTCCTCATTTTTTTAGGTGTTCTTCACCATCCCCGCTTCATTACTATATCACAACATGAGGGAGGAACGAAAGCAATTGAGTGAAAATGCAAATGTGGGAAGATTTAAAAGTTGTTAGACAAGGGGAAGCCTGTAAATCATGGTGCATCTTGGGGGATTTCAACTCTATCAGATATGAAGGTGAATGAAGGGGGTTAAATGATGATAGAAGAAGTAAGATAGAAATGCAAGGCTTTAATAATTTTATCGAATGTGTGGAGGTGATTGATATCCCGTGGGAAGAAAATATACTTGGTATAGACCTAATGGCAAGGCCAATAGTAGGATTGATAGGTTCTTAAATTCCTTTGAATGGTTCCAACATTGGCCGAGTAGTAAGCAATATATACTTGATAGACAAATATTATATCACTGTGCTTTCTTGTTAAAATCAAATGTGGTGGATTGGGGTCCAAAACCATTCAGATTTCTTGATATATGGCAGGAAGATAAGGAGTTTGGCAACTTTGTAAAAAGAAAATGGGAAGTCTACTCAGTTATGGGAAATAAATTCCAGATGTTAAAAGAGAAATTGAAAATGTTAAAGAGTGATTTGAAAGTATGCTCATAATGGGGTGGTTAAACATTTTGAACATTTTCCACCATTTGCTTTAATAATGAAGACAATAAGTAGTGGAAAAGCTTATGGGTTTCTGTGATATGGTGTATTTGGAAGTATAGAAACAAAGTTATTTTTAATCAAGCGAAGATATATGCTGAGGAAATTTTTACAATGGCACAAGTCCAATCAAGGACATGGATATTATCACCCTTAATCTGCATTAACATGGCAACAAAATAATTTTGTGAGCACAAATGCTTTACTTGCTCACTTGCTCTAAGGTATTGAATTTAAATATGTTGCATGTTCTATTGCTGTCAAATTAAATTGTTATGCTTTGATATCTTTGATCTGGATGAGAGGAGAGGAAGGTTGAGTTTTTTGGTGCAGGTGATGATGATACACAGATGATGGTGCAAAGTACATGGTAAGTTTGAAGCAAAGGAAGCCAGGTCTTATAGTTGTTGTTTGTGCATTTTAAGAGTTTAATGCAGAGGGATTTAAAGGCTGTCAATAAAGAATGACAGATGAGCATCAACATCAACATCTTTAACCACATATAGGTGTTGTCTTTGTGGAGAGGGTGATGTCTTGGTGGAGTCAACACTGTTAATTCTGGAAGATGTGGAAAATTCACCTAGAGTCATTGTAACCATGTTGCTAGTTTTGGAAAGTAGTCTTGAAATATAGGTTTATGCAATTGTTAGCGTTGTGATAGTTATGTTAAAAAGGAAAGAAATGATCAAGAAGTTAGACCTTAATTTGTCGTTTCATGTAATGCTTTTGGTTTGTGACTTAGGAGTAAGATAAATTTACTCTTTTTTGTATAAGAGTTGAGACAACCCTAAAATGTTCATTTTTATTTTATTTATTTATTCTTTTCTAAAAATAAGATAATAATTAGGAATTTAGTTCTGATGCAATTATTGAATCATTTATCTCTATATCGGTCCATCACTGAGTGCAAGAAAATATTTTATTTTTTCCAATTCTAATTACTTAATAACCAAAACAATACAAATAGTGGATAATGAATACTTAAGAGCCCATATATAGTATTTTTATATTCCGATATAAAATCCAAGTTGTTGAATGAACTCGCCAATGAAGTTAAACATGTTCCTACGAATTACAAATGTTGTGGTATTGTTATATTGGTCATACTTGTAATCTTCTACGCATGTGTGTTGCAGAAATTATTGAAGGACGAAGTGAGCCCTACCAAAAGTGGACAAATGGGTTGTGTTTTGTGAATGAGAATGGTGTGTATGATGTACATAAGGTATCCAAAAATATTGGCCCCTACCCTATGAACCCTAAAATATTGGACCCTACCATGTGCATGCCTCCAACGTTGCTATGAGAATTAACATGACCCAAGCTCGTGTATATCGATAGCTTTTGGTCAAGATAAAATATATAAAGACTCGTGTCATTATCGCATGCATTAAAATAAAGACGTAACAACTAAAAAGGTAGAAAAGCTAGAGGAAGAAGATAAGGAATTATTTAAGTATTTGCAAATTCGATATTTATTTATATAAATTAAATCAATCACGCGTGTCCAGGGAACATGTATATATAATTATTATAGTTTTTATTTATTTATGGTTTTTGATAAAAAAAATAATCTACAATTTAATACTTTTCATACTCGTTAATTGAGTTTAAGCAATTCCCACCTAACTCTATTTGTCAGAGTTATAAAGCTGATAATGGAATTTAATTTCAAGCAATTAATGAATCACGTTATTAGAGCCAAAATCATCACAGATGGAGGTAGTTTTTTTAATCTTTTTTAAAGGACTAAATATAAAAATAAAATGATTAAATTTTAAAGGATATGAAATAATCTTTTATTAAAAATAAAAATGATTTAGAAATGCTTTCTGAAAGCCAATGTCACCCTACATTTCAATAAAAGGAGTTGTCTCGCGTATCGTTCCCAAGTACATAGCACTGCATACTCCATTTTCCTTCGTAGTTAAGGCTACTTGATCAGTATATTCCAATAAACTTTAAATAAAATAAATAAAAAATTCACGTTTGCCTAACTTCAACGTTAATTGATTTTTTTATATTAGTTTTAGTTAACGTTTACTAATATAATTTATTTCTAATATTTACTAAATATAATGTCAGTATAATTGATATTAATTTTATTTATTTTAATATTTATATTTATTTAAATTAACACTGACTAAATTAATTATAATATTATTCTTTTGATATTATTTTCATTAGTATCTATCTAATCGACACTATTATAGTTTTCAATATTTATTTAAGTTTGCATTAGTTAAAATGATGTTAATAGTACAATTCATGTATTTATGTGACTTAAAATTTAGGGGTCATAGGTAAATTTTAATCTAAGGCATAGAAGTACCGATTTTGGGTGCATGTTGGCACAATAATGAAGCCATATTTTATTACACTTCTAAGTTGATTCACATAACACACGAGAATCTACACATCACACCTCATATTCGAGTTCCAATTCCCTACTAAAATCAACGAACAAATCAATCACATATTGTGTGAGTGTGTCTGTTCCTCTCGTGGGGTGGCAAGTGCCACTTTCTTCTTCCATGTTCTTTATTATAGATTTATTGCGTCAACTCGTCATGTGCTATTGGAGGTCTTTTTTAACACATAGGGATTTTTTTTCTATCAAAATGGGCTACTTTTAAAAAAAATATAAATTTGGATAACTTGTAACAATTTGACACAACTTCACGTGAAAAAGTCATGTCAACTTGGCATGACTTTGTCATCTCATTCTGAAGTCGTGCCAACTTGACACGATTTCTGCTGTCAACCTGAAATCATGTCAAGTTGGTACGACTTTATCTACATCATATTTTTTTAATTTATTATTTTTAAATAAATATATATTATAATTATTTAATTATAATTAAAGTTGTAAATTATGTAATATTTAAAATTAATTTGATAATAATTATTTTATGGAGGAATATTTGTTGTTGGTTAATTTAGGTTTAGTTGAATAAGAAAATGAAGGCATAAATACATAGGTAAAGAAAATGAGGAAATTAATAATCAAAGTTGAAATTGAATTTTATTATCAAGCTTGTCTGTGCGGATAATTGCTTCTATTATGACCTTCAATTCTACAATATGAACATTTTTTTGGCTTATTTGGAATTGAATCATCCATTTCTCTACATTTACGTTGAATGCTAGGTCTTCCTGATTGATGTCGACGCATCATGGGGTCAGGTAACAAATTTGGTCCCGTCTAAGTAAACCAATAATCCGGATTTCGAACTGGATTAAATTGGATCTCATAAACCTTGAAAATATTGTGGAGAATGTACACTGGAGCCACAAATGTCATTAGTTATAAATGAAAAAAATGAACAAACAACAATTACGTCTGAACAAGGCAGACATAGAACTTGAAACTCCCCAAAATCACACCATTCATTTAATTTAATTGTGTATGTCATTGGTGATGTGAGTTAATTTTTAGATGTTTTCATTTATGGTGACACTTTTGCTTAAGATTGAGATTTTAACAATTAAGGGTGAGGATCTAAGGAAGAATCCCACTGGACAGGAACTTAACCAAGTGGTTAAGTAACTGTGAAGGTTCACTTCACAGAGGCAAAGATGAAAAACAAGATATAGTGAGGATGAGATGCAATTGCGGAATTGAAATGGGCACAAGGTAAACATCAATGGTGGTCATGGCCTCCCAAATGATGCACCATACTCAT
>Ga0123342_1007223_pt1 | contig 14817 bp, 4 predicted proteins | sample Turbeawhitnodule_FD_89960 | JGI IMG/M metagenome (GOLD analysis project Ga0123342, IMG submission 89960) | Root nodule microbial communities of legume samples collected from Mexico - Turtle bean Mexico white nodule | ecosystem: Host-associated > Plants > Roots > Nodule | place: Mexico: Nepantla...
TACTAATACGTTTTTATCCTTATTTTTTATGGAATCCTTTTCTATGGTTAATTAAGTTATATTTTTGTTACTGTTGTATTTTTTAGATTGCTTTATTGTGAGGTTTTTTAATATTAAAAAATAATAATTTTTTATTTATATAAGATGTGATTTATTTTTTAATTTTATAGTATATGTTTAATATTTAAAGAAATTATTTGAAATTCTGTTTTTTTTTGTTATGTTTATATTAATATATTTTTGTATATAGTTATTATGTTTATGAGTTATAATTTATTTTATTATAATTTTTTTTTATTGTTAATTACGTTATATTTTTGTTGTTGTAATATTTTTTATTTTTCATTTCTAGAGAGTTTTTAATATTAAAAAATAATATCTTTTTATTTATATAAGATTTGATTTATTTTTCAATTTTATTACTTGAAGTTTTGTTTTTATTTAATTTGTTGAATACATATTTTTTTTCTAATTATAGTTTTTATATTATACATACTTACATTTAACATATATTTTTTTAATTGTAATTTTTAAATCTAGGAAATGTGTGAAAGTTTTTCATTTTTAAACAAAAACAACTCATTTTATTATTATTTTTTTTAATAGGCAAGGGTTAATTTGTAAAGTAACATTTCACACCTTTAAAAAAAAATTAAAATTCCCTCATAACCATTATATCACTCACAAACTCACATAAACTTTCCTCACACATCCACCCTAACATACCCCAATCCAAACACCCTCACTTTCTTCACACTTTCCTCACACATCCTCAGACATCCACTCCCTAATCCAAACAGAGCCTTAAGGCATAAATACAACTATTAAATGCTTGTTGTCGTTACAATAAAACAGCTTAAAAATAATATATTTAAATTTAAATATTTATTGCTCTCTTTCTATTATTCATTGACAACTGATTATTTTTTATTTCTAGAATTAATTTCTATTCAATGATTTCCTTGTAGTGTTAGATGAAAACTTAATTTAGAAATATTCGTAATTTAAATAGCCATATTATTATTATATAGTAAGAAATGGATGAACTAGACACCAAAATTTGAAGTTTTCATCTAATTAATTGTGTGACTGTAATTAAAATGACTTTGTCATCACTAGTTTTAAATAACGCTTAAGGCATAAATATAACTATTAAATGCTTGTTGTGGTTACAATAAAACAGCTTAAAAATAATATATTTAAATTTAAATATTTATTGCTCTCTTTCTATTATTCATTGACCCATATTTTCTTGAAAAAAGAAACGAAGGATAGGGAGGAGTTAAAGTATTTTTTCACAAAGCACCAAATACAGAAAAGTTGTCAACTAGCGAGAAGAGTGAAAAAGGTGAGTGAAAGAGGGAGAATGGTGACAGATGCTTCACATGTGTTTATGAAAGCAAGAAATATCAACGTAAGAAAGAGAATTTCTACAATAGTTTGCACGTCAACACTGATTTTTGTGCTTATAAATGAAAGAGGTCTCAGCCTTCACTCTTCACTTCTTTTGCTGCTCAGTGCTGTGAACTTTTGCTGCTCACTGCTCTTGTTTCTACAGATCTTCTGGGTATCCTCTTCTCTCTATCCTTTTTATATCTCATTTTACTGTTCTATTGCTTCTCTTTTCTCCTTTTTTTTGCCCCTTTTCATTCTCGATTTTGATGACTTTTTTCTTCTTCTTTTCAAAATGGTGTTTGATACGTGCATGCTTTATTTTCTTTGATCTGCGTTAAAGATCTGGTTTTAGTGATAATTTTTGTTTGTTTGTTTACGATTGTCAATCACGATTTTTTAAAAGGATAAAATTCTATTATAAACTATGAAGATCAGACACTTCTCTTAAATGATGTGTCAGATTCTTGTATCGGACACCGACACTCGCATGACATTCGCAGGATACGTATTCATGAAGTGTCTAATTCAAAAAGTATTTGTTAGATTTTTAAAATTTTTAGTACGGTTCTAACATAATTTTAAAAAAGAAAAATACATTAATTTTCTAAAAACTCAAATTTATTGTATAAATTTTTATTATGATTATAAAAATAAGAAACAAAACATTTTGAACTAGTAATGAAAAACATATATAATATATAGATTCGTATCCTGTGTTCTACATTTTAGAGATTATACGTATCTTCGTGTCCGTGTTGTGTCAGTGTCTGTGCTACATAGATTATAGATCAAAATCGTATTTAAAAAATAATAAAATTTATACCAAACTACCCTTATTAATTTTGTTTTAATTGTCTATTTTTAAAAGAAATTCTCATTTTTTTAACATAACATCTCAGATGTTTTTTAATAAACGATATGCTTTTTTTATGTTTAAATAATAAAATTAAGACAAAGTGGTAAATCAGGAGTTGACACATTGCAAAAAAGGATTTTTTTTATAGAAAAGATCTATAAATTTTATGTTTTTTGAATTTAAAAAAAAAGTGATATTTTCATATTTCATTAATCACTTGACAAATATTTTTAGAGATCGCATGGTTATTAATACTACAAAAAAATTATTTAATAATAATTAATTTAAAAATAAAAAATAATTAATTATTATAATTATTAATGAATTAAACACTATTATATAAACTAAAAATTATTAATATTTAAAATAATTTATATTATTAATAAAAATTTATAAAATAATTTTAAATTATATTAACATTAGTTATAAAAGTTTTAATTATTAACTATTTTTTATTTTAAATTAATTTTTAATTTTTTAATTTAAAACTTAAAACTAATTTAAGATTTAAAATAATTAATAACTAAAACTTTAATAATTAATGTTAAATAAAAATTTAAAAAATATTTTATAAATTTTTATTAATAATAATTTTTATATATTAATAATTTTTTATATCAAATCATTAATGCGCATTGACGTGGAACTAGAGAAAGAAACAGTTATCATATAAGGTATTCACTCAAGTATTTGACTAGTTTTGTCTGTTCGTATTTTTAAAAATAAGTATGTTTTTATATTATTTTTAATAATCTGTTTATTTTAAATAAAAAAGTATTTTTCTTCTTATTTTAATAAGTAAATATTATTTGCCTCTTAAATAAAAGTTATTTCAAAAGTATTTATTCTAAAAATACTTATGTTATGTTTAAACAAATTTCTTTTAAGTGGAATTCCAAATGAGTGACCTTCTTTTTGCGTGTACTTAACATCGTGTGTGAGCACATAGCTTTAGGATGAACCTATAGGTTGTAGGAAATACATTACTTGTCGCAAGAACATATTCTTCTTCATATAAACGTACTACTTGGGTGTTTTTATTCATACGTGTCACCTTCATTACCTTGATGTACATGTACTAAATTAATTATATGTAGTTGATAGTTATTGTATAAGAGTTATAACATCCTTAAAATGTTACCTTAATTTAATTTTATTATTTATTCATAAAAAAAACCTATATCACCTTCAATCATTAATGATTTATAAATAAATACTATATATGCCAACTTTAAGACATTTATGATTATAGTATCGACATTAATTGAAAATAATAGAAAAGTTTTACTTTCATTTATTGTTATGAGTTTTAGTTTTAAATATTTAAACTTGAGTCTTTTTAAATAGATTTATTACTTTTTCTTCATGTCAAAAATCAATTTCATAGTGTCTTAAAATATTTTTAGTTAAATTTGTTCTTTTTTTTTTAAGTTTAATGTATTCTTAACTTTCAAAAATAATTCAATGTGATGGTTATGGTTTCAATCTTTTTAAAAAATAATTTACTATCATTGAATGTCCAATAGTGAAATTGATGAGAAAAATCTATTTTAATAAGAATAATCTAACATAAAAATCACATTAAATTATTTAAAAATATTATTGAACTTTTTAAAAATTTCGGAACTAAATTAACTTTAATAAATGAACTTTAAGAAGTAAAATAATAATTAAGTCTTTTAATTATTTACATGCAATCTATATTTTGATAATGTTTACTAATTGGTGTTTGCTTATTCTTGTAAGTAATAATTTAGTCTTCTTCTATACCTTTGAATATATATATATATATATATATATATATATATATATATATATATATATATATATATATAAAATCAACTACTCAAGTACATGGTTTGTAATTTTTAATTTGGTTGGATATGAGGCTCTTTTTAAATTTGGTATTTGAAGGGTCATAGCTACAGCTTGAACTAGCTAGTTTAAGGTCTAACTTTGGAGTACCCTTAAGTACTCTATTTTGATTTTATTTATTCTTTTGTTTTTGTTGATAATATATATGCTGATTTTCTCATTCTACAAATGATTTGTATACTGCATATTACACATGTCACTTTACATTCAATTGCACTGCATTTTGTGTTGTGAGATTATATGCAGCCTAAACTAAGACGATGTTAAGAAGATTAAAAGTACTTTCAAACGAGCATCAGCTTATAATCATCTATCATAGTTTGTTATATACAACATTTAGTTGAAATGGGTTGGGATATAATTGATGAGGTGGGAACGGATTGAGATCCCCTTTACCTGTTGAATAAGAAATATATCTCTTGGTAATATAATTTATTATATGACTACATATTAAATAAACCAAATTTATCCATAGTTATTCATATATTTACAGGAATTTCAAATATATTCAATCCATTCTTAGATTATGCTCGGTGATGCATTGAACATGCCTTTTTATTCTGAATAGGATAAATGGTAATCAATTCATTTAGACGCTGCTGCTTTGCAGTGGCACTTATAGCAGAATCGTGCAAATAAGTTAAGTATTTCGAAATAATATTACTATGTTTAATAATATTTTGATTGGGCTCTCATGCAGGTGCAGTGACTTTCACAAGTTTAGGAACAATGAATCCTCAAGGTGAAGTCATTCCCCTATCCAACATTTTCTTTGTGAACACTCTTTAATAATTTGATGTCCTTTTTGTTGAAGGTGACGGCTCAGTTGGAGAAGCTAACGAAAACAACCAAAATGAGGAAGGGCTCCTTGAAGGGTTTCCTGAGACAGAAGAGAATCTCCTTCAACAAGGTTCCAACAACGATCTTCTCAGCGCTGCTGCTCCTCTTCAGGAAACTCCTAATGTCCAGCCCGTACTGAATCTCCCTCAACAAGGTGAGAACAACAATATTGGTGCCGGCACTGATGTTCCTCTTCAGCAAGCCCTGAATGCTCCACCACCAGAATCTAACATGTCCTCTTCAAGCTTCCATGTTGGAAGCAGCTCGAACACCTTGAACATTCCAAGAAAAAGAAGCCTCTGCAGTTCTGGACAATTTTTTGTGGGTGAAAGTTCAAACGGGGGTCCACAAGAGACAGAAGAGGCTAAAAGAGTTGCTACTGAGTCTGAGGTTGGAGATAACAACAATGTGAGCCCACAAAATACTGAAACACCTATTCCACCACCGAATACGGGTGCTAACAGAAACGAGAATACTAATATTGGGAGAAGAGCTTCTGATGCTCCGCTATCAAGCCAAGCAAGTCTGTATTTCAACGGAGCTTCAACACATCCCGTTCAGCAACCTCTCCATCGCTTGTATTCTGGTGGCCCTATATCTATTCAGGGTGGTTCACTCATGCCCAGTGGTAGCTCCACTGTTCACAACATAACCGTGAGGACTACTCCTCCCAACCGCTGTCCACACACAAGACTGGATATTATGATTCCATTTTTTGAACATGGTAGCTCTTCAACTTCGGCTCAGCCACGGGGCCCACGAGGAATGAACCAGTCTGCTGCACCAAGCAGTTCTGTCACTCAGAACCATCATAGTCCTCAGCAAACACCAGCATCTGCAATTCCACCCGATATTTTTTCTTCTGAAATGAGAAGAAGGCTTCCACCTGAGGTACGCTCCATGCTTTTACCTTCTAAGGTAGCCCTACTTTTTAGGCTCACTTTACACCCTCAAGTACATTTGTTAGGGTAACGATATAGTTAATAAAACAACTTTTATATATAATATAGAAAAAAAGGAAGGTCAGGTCTTTCCCTACAGGTTTATATCTTAAATAGTTCACATGATACAATGAAGATTGATGTTCGGGGGAAAATAACTAAATATATTCACATCTATAATTGACTTTTAACACCTCTTAATTTCTTTATCACTTTCTATTACTTACCTTATCTACACCTCTTTATTGTATCCCATAAGGTGTTAAAGAGTAAGCGTCAAATGCATGTTTGTTCTGTTTATCATTGTTAACTATTTTCATTTTGTTTTCATACAGGTTCACTCTATCTTGGAATCTCTACGCAATGGTGGCGGTCTAATCTTTGAGGTAGAGTTTCACACAAATATTTGTATGCTGTTACAATTTTATAGTGTTTTACCTTGTGTTTAGACATCTTATAATGATTTAACATATGTTTTATAGCAAATCGTTTTATAGCAAATCATTTTTGAATTATGATTGTTATAAAACCTTTTTTTTTATCAACAATTAATATAATAAATAAATAAAGGAATACTTTTAGGTATCCCGTATATAGATAACAATAAACTCCACCTCTATAGAATTAAACTTTTTAAACATTCCTACTATAACAAAATTTTAGACTACAGCATTTACATCAGCTGCAAAACCAGATGAATGCTGCAGAATTGGCGGTAGAAATGGCACCAGGAAAAACAGAACATAATAAATCTACAGTTTAAAATATTCTGCATAGGCTCTGGCCAGATTAGCCCTGCACCTGCATCAACCTTGACCCCCTTTCCTTGGCTTAGATAACCGTGACAGTGAAAATATATAACTCCCTTAGAAGCTTCCAATTTCTGCACTAAACCTGCATTCTTCCTTTTGACCAACAAAGCATGGCTGCTCCAAGTGCCTAACTTTAATTCCATTCATGTTACTTAAAACAACAGAACCAAAACAATCATAGCTTAGCTTGAGAGTGCCTCATTTGATGATGGTGATAGTTCTGCGTTTCAGGACCTTCTTGAGGTTGCTATAAAACATATGTTATTGTCGGATGATATTTAATGTTTTAATTATGAAAGTGATAATTTTTTTTGGTTTAGTCTTTTCTGTGTGAATCACACTCAAAAGATTTTATTTTTATCTTATATATTTGTTGCTATAAGGATTAAATGTTGGGAAAAATTTGTAGGTTTATAGTAATTTTGAATGAACTTTTTGTTGTCTAATTTATGTATACTTATTTTTTAAAATGAATTAAGGTTTTCCAAAGTACCTCTTTATTTATTTATATCATTTTTTTACTGATAAAAAAATTATAAAATAAATAAATAAATTTTGTACAATTGTTTTTCATTTTTACATCATAATTTTTATCTTTCTTCTTTTCTCATGACATTTATCTGATCCGTCACATTCTGTTTCTACTGATTTGCACTTATTTTCCTAGTGAAGAGTAGATTTCCATTGTAGTTTAGAATAAAATACTTGGCATGATTATTGCTCTAAAAATAATTATTTGAAGCAGATAGAGAACGCTGAACCGTCTACGGGACTAAGTCTCGATACGATCATGCAGCACATGGAACGTGAGACTTTCCTGGAAGCTGTTGGAGATGGTCCAGTAGAGTATGAACAAAGATGCATCATCTGTTTGGTGAGTCCTGCTACATTTCGATTCATAGTTGGTTTGAGAGGTTAACTCAACACATGAAACTCTTTAATTATAATTGTGAAAATAAATATTTCTGTATCTCATTTCTACTATACCATTATTGGATCTAAATAGTATTTGTATCTGCTTAGGTAATTGTTTCCTTAACTCTCTTTTTGTGGAAATTGTGGGCATGTTCACGTCTTAGTCTTCTTTTAACCTTTCTTTTACAAAATTTGTTTCCATCTATAGGAAGAATTTGACAACGAATCGGATCTCGGGAAGCTGGAGCAATGTGACCACAAGTTTCACTTTGATTGCATCAAACAGTGGCTCATGCAGAAGAACCTTTGCCCCGTGTGCAGAAGAGTTGCGTTGGAAATTCAGCCTAATATCCCAAATGAATATGGTTATTTCTTTGCGTAATGGTGTGTTTGGAAGGATAGAATGTAGAAATAAAGTGGATTCTATACCAAAAAAATTCACTGTGCTCGATGGTCGAAGATGCACAAACCTTTTCATTTGTTTACATATGAAACACTTCATTATGAATGTTCAAACTTTCACTGTTTGATAAATTTGATATGAATAACGTGGACTTAGTAGTTATTTCTTATCTCATCTTTTTCACTAAGCTAGTTTCACTCATATTTATGTTTTAAAGCTCCCTCTCCCCGCAATAAAAAAGTTCCTTCATACTATGTTACTAGCTCAAATATTCTGCAAAATTCTTTTTGAAGTTAGTTTTATCGACAAACTTATTTTTCTCCTCATCTACTCTTTTCTAAAGAAACAACAAATTAAACAAATTTTTTTATTTATTTTCATTATGCTTACGGTCTATAAGGTTGGATGGAAATATTGATTTGGATTTAAGTAATCTGCTGCTGATTGTGTTTTGTTTGATGATGGAAGGTTCTGCAATTTTTCTTTCTGCAATTACAAGAACTTTTATTACGATTTTTTGATTTTGTTGTGATATTTTTGCACAATAATTTTTTATAAGGATGAAGGTATTTCTGAAATAATTATATTTTTTTCTGATAAAAAATTAAATATTTTTTTTTCTATTTTTTTCATAGATATATATATATATTTCTGATAAAAAAAATTATTTTATAATATTCTAACTTTTATCTAGCTCTATCACCCCCACACATCCATAATTTATCTTATCTAATATTTTAACTTTTATCTAGCTATATCACCCCCACACATCCATAATTTATCTTATCTAATATTTTAACTTTTATCTAGCTCTATCACCCCCCACACATCCATAATTTATCTTATCTGCCTCAAACAAATCTCATTTTAATTATATATATAAATATTAATTAAAGTCTAAGGCAAAATATAAAGATTATAAAACTGTTGTTTATAGTAATTCATGATTTATCGAAAATACTTTTCAAATGTGAAAATATAAAAGTACAACCATTTAAATAAACTTTATTATATTATTTTAAATTTTAGTTATACATTTAGTGGCCCTATTTTAAATCATATATTAATATATTTCTTTAAAGATATTAAATAAAAAATTTATTTTATTAATATAGTAGAAGCTGAATTAAATAAACAAATTAAAATTATTATTAAAAATACAATTTAAAATTATTATTAAAATTTAAAATATATATATATATATATATATATATATATATATAATTATCATGAACCGCATTAACAAACATAGAATTTTTCTATCCTCTTATATTTCAATATAATTTTTCTTCAACACTATCTTCATCAACCATGCCTATCTTTTGTGTATAATCACAAATAGACAATGGAATAGTTTATCTTGGGTTCACTTTCACAGGGGATTTTTTGTGTTTGTAAATTTTGGAGGCACACTGTTTTTTATATGGATTTGGATATCCTTAAGTATCCAATTTTATTTAATTTATTTTTTATTGACAAATAAAACTTTAAAAACCTCTTAAACCCCTTATGACAAAATTAGCTTCCAAGTTAAAACAAACTTCAATACAGGTCACTCAAGAGCCTTTAAGAAAAAGCACAAGAAAATGAGTTATACTGTTCTATCATATCCTATCCTAATTTACAAAAGTTTCATTCAATCTATTTTTATTTTTTTTATCAACAATAAATAAATAAATTAGAAGAAATACTTAAAGAGATATCACATAATTTTGGACAGGAGTGTTCGGGATCTCGGTCCAAGCACTTTGGTATGGTCAACTCGGTTTTTAGGTCAATATGGGTCCAAAGCGTGGACCATGAACTTAGTCCAAGAGTTGGTAAGACCGCTCGAAAAGATAGTTAAAATAGAAGACATTGTTTGTTTATAACACATACGCTAATTAAATACCAATAAAAGTTGTTGAGAATAAGGTAGTTAGCACCCGAGAATAAATGTGCATGTGAACATAATGTTTTATTGTTGTTAAGCACCTGAGAATAAATGTGCACGTAGACAATATGTTTTTGTGTTATAATTATGTTTTTTTGTTGAGATTATATTCTCCCTATTGAAATCTCGCTCTGTTGAGATTGGAGAAAACCGTTTAAGGGATATCTATAATAGGGGTTTGAAACCCCTAGTAGAGTACATTGTTTCTGAATACTTAAGATTGAAACTGATTTGATATTCGAATGTTTTTACTGACTTGATTATCGGAGTGTGATCAACAGGTAAAACCCTCTTTGTCCCGGGAAAGCGACACCTTGAAGCAACAATTGAAAACAAAGTAGAAGAGGAGTTTGTACATTTAGTTCATCCGAGATCAACCGACGAGAACACTTATATTTTGTATCCTATCCTAATTTACAAAAGTCTAACTCAATCTATTTTTATTTCTTTATCAAAAATAAATAAATGAATTAAAAAAACACTTAAATAATCCAATATCTTATAAAAGCTCAAAAAATGTATATGTAACAATGCCGATAAAATGTAACAACGTTCTCAAAATACAAAAGATTTGTTGGTAATGTTTATAAAACAAAATGATGACACTGTTAATTAAATTAGAAAAGACACTATTAATTAAATTAGAAAAGATACTCTTGTAAATTAATCTACCATTTCAGTCATTGACAAATGTAATATTTTTTTCTACAAATATTTGTGTTAGATGTGTGTTGGAAAGGTCAAGTTTTTCTTTTTTTAATGGATTAAAATCTTAATTTTTTTAATAATAGTTAAAATATCCTTAAAATACTTTTATTTTATTTTATTTTATTTATTCTTTATCAATAATTTTTTTTATTTTAATTATTAAAAATAATTTGACCGAAGAATTGACTAAGAAAGAAGAAAAATGTTGGTAAATGACTATTAGAAATAAATAAAAAGAAACAGCTTTTAATCCATAGACCTAAACCTCTCGTTTGAAATTTAAAATACAGAAAAATAAACGACTTCATTCAACGGATAACAAGGAAAAAACTTTCGCAAAAAACCTTCCTGTAAAGTAATATATAATTTAAAAAAAACACACATTTTAAATGAATATAAAAAGGCAGAAACAAAGAAATTATTAAATTCCTGTAGGAAGTTAAATTAAACATATTAAAAATAATATATTTAAATTCATTTAGAAAAGAAATAAATGAATAAATTTAATACTTTCTTTCTTTTCTTCATTGACTGAATTATCTTGAAAAATGAAAAACAAATCAGAAAACATTTCACAAACGACCAAATACTGAAACGCTGACAGGTAGCAGAGAGAGAGAGAGGAGGGAGAAAGGTGACACGGGGATGGCTCTTGGAACATTTTTTTCAATGATGCTCTATGACAGCATACTTCATATGCGTTTCTGAAACAAACGCATTCCATTTCCATATAAGCGAAATCAACGTAAAAAGATAATCTCTATAATAGTCCAAACTCTGCGTTTGTAAGACAACCCTGATCAATTGTGTTTTATAAGTGAGAGCAGTCTCAGTCTAAACTAATTCAGTGTTCAAATCTTAAAGAGTTGAGACACAGAGTGAGAGAAATTGCGTGACAGACCAAGTGTGCAAAGCTGTCAACTTTTGCTGCTCAGTGCCCTTTCTTTCACCAGATCTACTGGGTATATCCTCTTCATCTCTCTGTGCTCTCTTTTCTCTTTTTTTCCCCTTTGATGATCGATATTTGTTTTTCAAAAATGGGTTTTTGATTTGTGCATGGATCTATTTGTTTCAGACCAATTTTGCATGTTTTATTTTCGTTGATCTGAGCATTCATCGTGTCTTTAAAGATCCGATTTTACTGACAGAAAAAATATCTGATTTTTTAATTTTCTGTAAACCGATTTGCCCTAAGCTGTTTGGTATTTCAGGTTGTGGAAAATGCTTTTTAAAGCAAAATTAAACTTTATAGCAGAGAGTAAAGGGTGCTCTAATTCTTAGATCAAGACTGTCATACTCTTATTACTTTTGTTTTTCTTTATTTACTTATCTATTTTTGAAAGAAATTCAATCTTTTTTCTTCAAGATAATATCTCAGGATATTTTTTTTATTAATGGTATACTTTTTTAATTATAAAATTCGGAGTGATTCTAGGATTTTAAATTAAGAATTTAGACAATTTGAGTTGATTTCCAAATTTTCTGCTGTCGGATCTCAACTCTCAACTTTATGTTCCAGTTTTTACAAAATTAATAAAATGTCGAAGAAGAAAAATTGTTCATTGAATTAAAAGGGTTAAATGAGATTGGAATATATGACCTTGTAAGAAAAAAGTTGGCATGTTATAAGTGAGGTTTGGATTATTACTGTAGTCCAAATGAGTGACCTATTTTGTGTGCTTAACATCGTTGTGGGCTACATATATTTTTTCTTCTTTTTGTTTTGATGAGAAAAAAAAAACTATATTCTTCATTTAAACTTTTTAATTAGGAATTTCTATCCACAACCTGTGCAATTATTGTATAAGTAAATGGATGATTTATAAATAGATGTCGATATATATAAATTAGTAATGTATTAAATATGAAGCGACACCCAGTGTTTTTTTTATCATATCAATATTTTGTTTGAAGAGCTATATACCTTGTAACTTTTTACGTGTTCCTCTTTTTTTCCTTGCTTACATTTGTTTTTTTTTTTGAGAAAGACTTCTTTATTAAGTTGTGAAAGGGATATTTTTATTGTTTTGTAAATCTGTAAAAAAGAATATATTAAACTTGCTACTTTAACTCGTTTTAAAAAAAAAAACTGTACAACCTTACTTACATTCGTGATTACGAGTTTTAATTTGAATTCTTAAAGTAGAGCTTTTTTAATTACGTGTAATGCAGTTTGTATTAAGATGATTGATAGTATTTTGGGAATTCAGGTGTAGTGACTCAGTTTACCTTTAAGTCTTCGGCCATCAGAAGTGAATTCAGCAACGATGAACCCTCATGGTGAGATCATTTCTCTCTTCAACCTCTATTTATGAACACTCTTTAACTATTTGATGTCTATTTTGTTGAAGGTGGCTCAACTGGAGAAGCTAATGCAAACAACCAAAATTATTGGAATCCTCACCTTTCCAGTGAAACACAGGAGAGGCTGCTTCCCTTGTTTCCCCTCTTTGCTACTGATCAGGAAGGGTTTCCTCAGCCAGAAATGAATCTCCCTCAACAAGGTGCCAACAACAATGGTACCAGAACTGATGTTCCACTTCAGGAAACCCCTAATGTTGTAGCACCGGAATCAAACATTTCCTCTTCAAGCTTCCTTGCTACAACTCCTCCAAATCCTTTGGAAAATCTAGACTTGTGTCTGAACTTTAGCTTAAGCCGTACAACAGTATCTTCTGCTGTGATTCCAAGTTCGAATGTTGCACGTAGCGTGCATGGAATCAATATAAATTCACCGAACATTCCGAGAAAAAGAGGTCTCCCTGATCATGCTTCTGGAGAATTTCATCAGGGTGAAAGTTCAAACATGCGTCAAGAGAACGGAGAGATCAAAAGACTTGCTACTGAGTCTCAGATGAGAGCTAACAACAATGTGAACCCGTCACCACCATCACTTCCTCCGCTGCAAGAGTATCAATTCCTCCCTCCCCGCCATCTTAATCCAAACAATGCAAGGACACCTTTTGCTCCACCCAACGGGATGACTAACACTAATCAAAGAAGAGGGTCTTATGGTCCGACACCAAGCCAAGGGAATTTTCATTTCAACGGAGCCTCAACACATTCCCAACTGTGTCCTCTCCAACCCTCACATTCCGTTCGGCCTTCATTCATGTCCAGTTCTGCCTCCAGCGTTAACAACCTAACCGTGCGGAATGCTACTCACTCAATATCCTCCCCGTGTCCTCACGATAGAGCTGATTTTATGATTCCATTTTATGAACATGGAAATAACATGTTTGGTCCTGCAGTTACATCCGTGGGTAATTTTCCCACTTATCGACCAAACAGGTCTTACGTTGATAGTGAACAAGATACTGCTAGAAGGGCTCTATCTTCTGTTCTCCCCCATCAGTTTGAACCCTCTGAATCGGAACCACTGCAATTACTACCTCGAAATGTGGGCAATGGTGGCAGAGTTAGTAATGCTCGAGCGAACCACCCTCTCAGTGATCATGCTAGCTCTTCAAGATGGATTTCTCCTCTGGGCTCACGAGGAATGCCCCATTATGCTGCAGCAAGTAGTTCTAGCACTCAGAACCTTCATAGTCTTAGGCCAGGACCACAATTTCCTTCTCCTGAAGTGCTAAGAGGACTTCCATCTGAGGTATGCTCAATTCCTTTTACCTTCTTATAATTAAGTTATACAAATATTATTATTATTATATAATATAAGAGTATGTGTATTTTTATATCCATATATGAATTTCTTATTTGATTGTGGGATCAATATATAAATTTTGAAAAATGAAATTTTGACAACCATAAGAATCCTATAAGATTTTTTATGTGATTGATTTATATATAAATATATAATAAAAGGTAAATTTGTAATTAAATAAAAAAAAATATTAAAATAATAGTATTGAGAGTTGTAATGTGGTTGTATAAAAAATAAGGTTGTCAATATATCATTACCCATAAATTTTGAAGATAAAATACATACAACTTTGGTGGATTTAGTTGTAATTAAAAAAAGAATGGAAGAGTTACAACTTTTTGATCCTCTTCTATTTTTTTTTATCAGCAATGAATAAATAAAATTAAAAGGGATACTTCAGGGGTATCCCAACCCATATACAGAACCAGAAGTGGACTTCCTATATCATCCACAAAAGAAACTCTCCTTTATGGTTGGA
>Ga0123342_1007224_pt1 | contig 14816 bp, 8 predicted proteins | sample Turbeawhitnodule_FD_89960 | JGI IMG/M metagenome (GOLD analysis project Ga0123342, IMG submission 89960) | Root nodule microbial communities of legume samples collected from Mexico - Turtle bean Mexico white nodule | ecosystem: Host-associated > Plants > Roots > Nodule | place: Mexico: Nepantla...
ACCTTTACCAGGTCTCTTCCCCTTGCCAGTTTTCTTCGAGCTGCGAAAGCGGGAAAAATAAGAAAAACTAATGAGCATCAAAACCACTACGTGAAAAACAAAGTTAATTGGTCTTTGTAGTGTCTAGCGTACCTGAGGAACACTTTTGGTTGCTTCAGAAACGCCTTCTCGGTCTGCAATACAAAATAAAGAACAAAATAAACGGAAGATCCACAGAAGAACTAAGGACAATTAACAAAGCTAAATGGAGAGATGGAGGAGAATCGTACTTGTTCAGCCATGCTAAAGGTATTTGATTTCTCGGAGAATGCTGCAGAGGAGAGTGTTGGAGTTGCCGCACCTACAAACCCTAGTCACTTCTCTCACTGTTGTTTCCAGGGAAAACGCCGCTTTTCTTTAGATTTCCAGTTCTGGGCTTTTGGGCTTTTCCTTGTGGGCTGTAAATTTCATATAACATTATTTTTTTTAAAAATAGTTTCATTTTAAGTGCTTTTAAAAAGACAATAATTTAATCAAAATTTATAATAACAATTTTAAAATTTAATTAAGTTTCAAATTCACGATAAATTTTGATATTTTTAGTTAAGTCTATTAATTTTTTTAATATTTAGAAGTTTTATAATATTTAATTAATATCTTTCGCTTAGTTTCATCCGATAATAAGTAACTGATTATGTTAACCACACAAAATTATGTAACTATTATTAACACAAAATAACACCTAAAAACAACAAAGCAAGATGAATAAACAATACACAATACAAATAGTCATGTCACTCAAATATTTAAGGAAAATTAAACAGTAAAAATTCAATTAAAAAGTATAACTTTTTAAAATATTCAATAAAAACTTGATTAAAATATTCAAATTTATCAAAAAAACTTGAAATCTAATTAAACCTAATTTCAACAATAAATTCTTAACCTTAACAAAAAATAAGATAAGTGACATTGATTTGATGAAGAAAACTTTCATTAAAATGACGATATATTTTTTCATGGCTGTTAACTAATATTTAAAACTATAATTTTATTTTTATTTTTTGTTTTTAAAGTTATATTATTAATAATTTTGAAATTGAATGTTATATCATGGCTGTGATATAGAAATTGTGATGTGTAGGATTTGAATAAAACTTTCACATACTTTTCACTCTATTCAAAACCTCACTTTCCTTTTCCCCAACTCTCTAAAATATTAACAGTTTCCACTTGCCAATCAACATAAATTTTAAAAATCACTATCTCTTGTCTTAGAAACATAGTTATTACTAGTTTGCTAATAAATTCAAATATTATTCCAATTCACTTTTTTAATGTCTCAGTTCCATATTTACATTATCTTTAAAAAGGTTTTAAATTCAACCATCATTAACATAAAGAGAAGAGGGTTACGAAGAAAAGTAATGTTTATTAGAATACTTTATTCTTGCATCAGAAATTAGTAATGGTCCATCAGTATTCACATCTATGTATTATTATTAAACAAATATGCTAAGAACATACTATTGTTATAAAATAAATAAAAAATTTGTGAAATTAAGAATAATTTAAAACTAAAATGTAAAACAATTTTATAAACAATTGAAAATCAAAATTTAATAAGTTTAAGATAATTATTGTAAAAGCCAACAAATTTATCACATTGAACGGTTTATGATAGTATAAATATGCAAATAAAACTCAATTGACAACTGGCAAAATAAATAAAAAATAACAAACGACTTTTTTAAGTGCTTATTAATACACTTAAAATTAAAAATAATGAATATAGAGTATTCTAGCTTGTTTATAATACACTTAAAAGTAAAATCTTTCATTCTTTTATAATATAACAACGAATCTTCAATCTTAAGATAGCGAAGATTTTCAATTTTTACAGTTTTAAAATCAAATTGTTAATTACATGTATAAAACAATATCTCTACAATTATTATACAAAGTCGTGCTTAAGTGAAAATATTTACAGAATTGACATAATTGTAATATCCCTTGTAAAAGAACAAAACACCGATTTCATTTCAATACTCTCTAGTAATTCTTAAAGTAACAAAATTATACAAGTAATTTTACAAATAATGAATATCCATCAACTTAATCCCTATTGATTCATGTCAAACAAATTTAAAGAACAATCAATAATTAGAAAATAACAACATATTTGTAATCCTTTTATTTATTTATACTTTAACAACCAGATTAGAGAAAGAATAACATTATAACTATTAAATAAAATAAAAGGATATTGCAATATTGAAACATACAGACCAATGACAACTATTGGAAAAAGGTAATAGAACCGGTACAATATACCTGCATCTCAATTATTGCTTTCTTGAAAGGAAAATTCTTCCTAAAAATAGAGAAATGTTTGATTCAGTTCTTCAATAAAGACCTCACGGACGCCAAATTTAATTCATAAGATGACTAATCTCAATTCTAATGTTGAATTCTATTACCATCCAAGCATAATAACCGAACTTTGGGGAAGCTCAATTCCAATGCCAATAACGTACAAGTTGTCACATAAACAGTCTTCTTAAAATTTGTGTACAGCATGAGTAAATGAAATCATGCTTCATATAGAAAACTAGGAAAGAACATAATACCATATTGACATCTTGAGTTTCACACCAAATTCTATTTCTTGTGATCGTAATCTTCCTTGACCGCACACTCAACATTGTCTTCTATTTCATTCCATCTGCATTAAGAAACCATGACATTGTTAAAAATTGCAGTTGTAGTTGAAATTGTAACGAAAAATAATTCAAAAATGTTATTAGATACTTAACGCCCATGTTTTTATTTTTAACGTCCATACAACTTACAGTATGGGCAAATAAAAATATAAACTTTCATCATTTAATCTGTATTAACAAGAGAAAAGCTGTTTTATTCAGAAATTAATCCAGAGACCATCATAATTAATGGTAGATAAGATTCACGGTAGCTTATACTTCAATATCACACTGTAGCTTATTCTAAATCAACTTATCAGGTTCAGCCTGACAAGACAATTGAAAACTTTTTCCTCCCCTTAAAAGAGTACTGGGGATATGATCCAACAGGATCCCACACGGAATGAAAATAGCAGACACGTGGTCATGGGAACAGAAACATCCTTAGAAAGAAAGAGAATCAGATATCAGCTTTGCACTCACTCTCACCCACTTACGGGTTGGGATGCCTTTGTATTTTGTAATTATTCACCCCCTCTGCCCCTCGTTAGGAAGCAAGGAGAATGGAACTAAGCTTTGAAAGATTATCAAATCCAATTAGCTTAATCATAGTGGTTTAGAAAATCTCTTGTACAAATCTACCCTGTATGCATTTAAACATGTACTTTTCATAATGCAATATATAGATACATTGAAGGTTCAGATAACTAGACAATTTCTTAGGCATAATTATATATTAATATATCTGAAAGGAATGAGTTAGCAGGAAGTAAGAGTGATATTTACTGAGAAAAAGGTGGCAGTACCTAGGATGATCTAGGCATGTACAAAGAAGACCAATGGAAATCTTGATTAGAAGAGCTCATCAAACGATACGATAGCCAAATAATTAGAGGCAGGGGTAGACCAGTAAAGGCTCTTCAATTGAAACCATTAGAAAGTATATATAATTAAATGGCCTCTTTAAAGAATTGTTTACAACAGAAACAAACCGGCATCCTTTGACTCATGTACCTGACCCAATGAATAGGATTTTGGTGGTATTATTATCATTTTTTAACAGTTATAATTGTAGGCAAATGCAGTCCAACCTAAAACTGGGATGCTAATCCTAGCTGGGGTTTTAAATAAATTGTGCACAAGAACAGTTTACAAACTCAAAAGTAGAAGAGAAACCTTTTGACGTTTTGGATTTGGTGGGCTTGAGTCAGAATCACCCGGTCTGCGTGATGTCCCAACATCAGTTTCAACCTGCATGTACATAGGCTGATCAGTTTCTTTTCTCTCTTTTTTTAGGAGACGTAGTTACAATACTTAATTTTCACAATTAGACATTCTATGGTTTAACAGGGAAAAAAAGACAATAATAAGAAAATTCTCCTGCATAATCTCGCCTGAATTTTTTGATATATTATATCTGTTCAGCAACTCCGGAGAAAGTGAAACCCAGAGGGATTTGAGTAAAGTATAAAGAAATTGGAATCTTTCAAACAAAATATTCCCTACGTGTGTGTCAAAAGTGATGAAGCACTCACAATGGGCGAGAGAGGCTTTGGTAGTTGATGTTGACCTAATAGCAAATGTAATCAAGCAAATAAAAATAGAATAAGGAAAGCAAACTATGCACACCTGGGTTGAAGAATCTTGAGCCATGTGATCTTCTGAAGGAATTCCCTCCTCTGACCCTACTTGTTGAGATATGACTGGCATGATTTCACGGAGCATATTTGACAAAAATATTCCTTCTTCACTGACATTAGGTTGTGCTTCAGGGACTTGGGCAGCACCCGTTGATGTTGCAGCATGATCTGAGGTAGAGCCAGCAGCTATTCCTTGTACACTTGAATCTTCCACATGAATTTCTCCACCAGGAAAGAGTGACCTTAATAACTGAAGTACACTGCTTGGTATTTGTCGCTCAGTTTCTTGGTTGTTTTGGGGTCCACTAGCAGCAAGAATATTGATATTTACAACACGAGAATTAGATGGCTCCGGTCTTGTGCTTGGAGTTGATAAGGATCCTACTACAACAGAGTTCAGTGGCAAATTAAATAAAATCAAATTTATCTCTCAACTCTTTACAGTATATATCAGATAATTTTAAAATCGGAAAATTAAGTAAACCATGAGTTATATGAACAGAGGTATTGACTGCTCACAAACTGACAAATTTATATGAGAAACCAATTGAATGATTACAAAGATGGGCTACATGTGAAACCTCTAAGTGCTCCATTCTTGTCCATGGAGTAACAAAAAAATGGGGTCAGTATAATAAAATTATGTATATTTATAGAAATGATACACTTTAGAAGGTTTGTAGAAGTAAAAAAAGGAAGTACCAATATATCTTCCTCACCAAAATGAAAAAAACATATTGAATTCAATAAAATGATTTGAAAGCATGGTTAATCAATCATTCAATCATAAGAATAATCTGGAAGATGTTCATAGAAGAAGAACATCATATTCAGGATAAGGTAAATTTAGTCAGTTATGAGTTTAACCCACTGAATTACTGAAAAACATCACAAAGGGTCATCTATCTTAGGAAAATGAAAGGAACATTGCCATCAAGTGTTTAGGAAAGAATAAATTAGCACTTGAAATAACTTGAATAAATAAGGAGAGAATACAGTGTATTCAACTTACACACTGTTTTACCTTTTATAGATATATATATATATATATATGTACATATATGTACACATACACACACATATATATGGTTACAAAAAAGAGGCAAGACACTTACCTTAAACCCTAACCCTAAAATTGGGTACATACAAAAAGAAATAATAATAAAAAAATATTACATATCAACACTCCCCTCAAGCTGGAGAATATATATAGATCATATGCACCAAGCTTGGAACATATAAACTGAATCCTAGGTCCTCTTAGAGATTTAGTTTAAATGTCTGAGTTGTTCATTAGAGCTGACAAACTCAGTAATAAGATCCTCGGACAACAAGTTCTATCTAACAAAATGACAATCTCTATATGCTTAGTTCTCTCATGAAACATCGGATTGGAGGCAATATGAAGAGTTGTCTAATTGTCACTATTCATCTCCCATTTTCACAAAATTTCAACTCTTGAAGGAGTTGTTTAATCCACACAAGTTCACAAGTAGCTAGGACCGTAGATCTATATTCAGCTTCTGCACTAGATCGGTTAACAACATTTTGTTTCTTACTTTTCCAAAATATAAGGTTCCCTCCAACAAAAAACTTTAATTCCATTATTTTTGTTTGAACTCCGTTAATGGTTTGAGGTAATTGAGTATGTCTTTGGTTTTTAGTAATTATCACATGTGCTTATTAAAAAGATAATTAATGTTAATATGCAATTAACCTTGCAATTATCCCAACTCTACTCACATGTATTCTAAAAGAAGGTTAATTGCATATTAACATTAATTTTTCCTTTTTATAAACACACATGTCAATGAGTAAAGATGAAACATGTGTTTAATTACTTCAATCATTAATGGAGTTCAAACAAAACTAACGGAATTGAAACTTTTGTACTACGACTATTCTTTTTACTTATTGTAGTAAAAATGAAATACATCAATATTTGTTTTACTGAACCACCATTTACCCAGAAAAATAAAATAACCTAATGAGAGAGCATCAAAACAAAACAAAAAAAAGTGAACCTAGGAGAAATGTCCGCAAAAAAAGAAAAAACCCTCAGTAGTTCATGGGTAGGTCTCCTGAGTCAACACAATTTTGAAAAAAAAATCTAGATAACATGTAAAAACTCCAAGGAAGAGAAAAACATTGAGCTCAAACTGTATGCTTCTGAAACAGCACATGCACTTTATTTATAGAGAAAAAGGAATTAATACAATAGAGATTTGACATCCCCTAATAACAAAGATAAGATACGAGAATAAATAAATAAATAAAAGTTCCTAATAATACATATATAATCTACATATTCCTGATTATATAAGATCAACTCCTTATTTCTAAAATTATAACAATATTCTTGATTGTAAAAATTTCTATAATTATCACAACACTATTATTTCTATAAAATAATTTTCGATGTTTAATCATTGCACTGGAAAACAATGTATAAACAGCTCTCAAGTTTCAAATACAAGAGCCAAAAAAAACAGGAATAAATAACATCAGATTTCATAGCACCAATCAAACGAAATAAGTATTGATTACTTCTCAAATTTCCAATACAGTAGCCAAAAAAAAATAGGAAGAATATAACATCAGATTGCATAGCACCACATCTTCAATCAAAATAAATAAGCATTTATTATTTTAACAAATTATAGAAAGATAGTTTTGGATCACATACTCTGCATACCAACTAGAAAAAAGAATCAAATATTAATCTGAAAACTTCTTGTAACAGGAAGCAATCAGTGGTTTCAGATATTGAAAGACATTTGTTAAATTACCATTCCTTGTAGAATCATCTGTGGTTTGCCTTTCCAACATGGATTCAGTAGTTGATGGTACCGCAGCATTATGTTGACTTGAATGTTGAGATCTCTGTTCACTATTTACATGTCCAGAAGACACATGTTGAAATCTCCCAAGAATTGGATAGTAAAGCCCTATAGAATTACCAGATGATTCCGAGGGTGGACGGACCACCGGACCTGGTACTGCAGCTGCAACCATGGTTCTAATAGGCACTAACCTTACTCCTGGTTCCCCAGCAAAAGATGCATCTGAACGCCTAGAGTTTGCCAGATTAACAGGATTTTCACCTGGATTTCTTTGTACTGAGGCAGGTTGTGTATCATTGCGTTCTTCTTGATTGGTATTGGTTGATGTTGATGAGGTACCTAATTATACAAATGATGTTATATACAAGTTAAAAACATCATGCAAAACAACAGAACCTAGTAGACTAAATATATATATATATATATATATATATATATATAATGTACCTCGTCGTATCTGTATGTCTATACGCCTAGGGAAAAAGCTTGAACCAAGCCCACTACCTAAACTTGAGTTAGACTGTGCAGCTCCCACAGGGACAGCGCCAAAGCTTGTTCCAGGTTGAAAAGGAAGGGGCTGGAACCATGCAGGTCAATAAGCAAAAGCAGTATGGTCATCGAGACAAGAACTATAGGAAGACAAAAGTACCTGAACCATGATATGGTTAGGACCATTTGGGGATATAAAAACTGCAGGCCCACCATTAACTACCGCTTCAGTCTGCAGAGAAAGTTAATTAGTACTTAGAAGCACAAAACCGAACAATTAACTAACAAGATACCAACAGTGGGAAACCAAGCCTACCGGTGTTTGACCCAAACGCAGTGTCATGGTTGTGCGACCAAGCTCAAGTAAAAATGCACCAAGGTTATAAAACAAAACTCCAGTTCTCAAAGCCCTAGACTGAATGCTTGACCGCAACAATGGATCAGTTATATCAGCTTGGTTCTCTAGCTGCCGTGATAGTTGCTGTGGAAGTATATAATGAACTTGGCAATTTTATATGTTTAGCAGAATAAAGAAAATAGTTATATAACTCCAAATGCCTACTTGCAAACAGTGCAGCAAGAAAGAATAAACACTTCAAATTTTGAATCATTACAAAGCCATGTCAAACACAGAAGAAAAATCTGAGATGTTTTAAAACTCACAAGTAGGCATTCGCCAGCTTGTTCAACAATCATTCGTCTTGTAGAAAGTAAAACTTCTGCCAACAACGTTGGAGATGAAAACCCTTCTGGAGCTGAACCAGATCGTGAAGAAACAGGTCTAGTTTCTACGTTCCTCTGAGCCTCAGCTGCTTGGGCAATATCCCCCCCTTCTCTGACTGCCAGTAAAATGTGTCATTCTCAAAGAACAATAATGCAACAGAGCCAATGAAGGATAACTATTAGATTCAACATGGCATGCTTACCAATTGCATCAAATTCATGGCTTATGTGACTTAAATATTGGGACAAAGTTGTCAAAGAATCAGGAATGACCTACAAAGCCATATACAAGAAATAAATTGTTTGATTTCTAGTCAGAAACAGAGGAAAAGGCTCAAAATGTCAAATATAAAAGAATGTGTACACCTGAATGAAACTAAATAAGGATTTAGCACATACAGGAGGCTGCAAAGACCCTAGAGATACTGGCACTGGAGCTCCAAAGGCATTACGTGATCTATCAGACAAAATCCGAAAACCCGATTGTTCGGGTGGAGGATGAGACGAATCAAATATCCCACTAGAGCCTGAAATTCTTCCAGGGCCTTGGGAATCATGCTCCTTCATTCAATCCAATATGCCAAATGAAGTGGAAAAGAATTTCAGATGAATATAAACTTAAAAAGACATGCAAATACCATTTTTTATTGGTCACGGATCATAAATTCATTATAACTCTCCAATACCCAATGGAAAAGGAATGAATATACAGAAAGCTGAATTTACCCTGACGTCAATCCCTTCACCACTTGCAAAATTTTGAAGTCCAATGGATCCTAGAACAGCAGAAACGATCTGCACAGGAAAAAGATAAAAATTAAATTTCCAACCGCAAAAGAAAACCTTCAATGTGGCCCCTTTTCTTCAAATTTTAACTATACCCTATTGATTTCAGGTGCAACACCATCACCCTGAAAAGGCACATTGAAAGTCTCAATAAAAACACCAGGAGCTACTTGACTACTGTGACTGAGGCTTGAGCTTGAATTCGGTTCAGTCACTGCAAAATGGAGGTAAGCATGGAGATTAGTATACCTTATCTCTTTTTATTAAGGGTGAGCATGTAGGTAAGCCACAAGACAAGATCAACTAGAAATTTCCTCACCCAGTTCCCCACCCCTTCAAGAAAAAAAAATAACAGTGACAATTTTGTGAGTGCTTAAATGGAAAATCATCAAACACGATGACCACTTCTTGAATTTCTCCTTACACAAATAAGGCATGTTCTTGGGAATATTTTCCAACACAATCAGGTAAAAAATTTGTGAAACTAAACTAACCTAGTTTAATTCTTGCAGGTGCACCAGATAAATGGCACTATGAATGTGTGCTTTGATCATCTTACCTGATTCTCCAGGCAAAAAAAAAATTAAAAGTTGCAAACCTACTTTGTCCACTTGTTGAATTACAATTCATGTTTTGTTTTCCCCCAGGCATGCTTTTATTTAGGTATAATGGAAACAAACAAACGAGTTTCAAGCTATAACAATATCTTCTTTGCAAGAAAGACCAAGTATATCTTATTTCACCAATTTTCTACTTAAAGAATATTTGCTACAGAAAGAAATAAGAAACCTTCATTATAAATCCTACTAAACAAGAGCACATAACTTTCACATCAATTACGATAGCAAATGATAATGTACATAATCACATCAAACCTGAATGATTGGGCAGACTTCCTGGTGGTGGTAGGTCAGGTTGCCTCACAACCAGATGCAAGGTGTGACCATCTTCAACATCTACTTGTGTTAGGGAGGAAACCCATTTTGAAGATATGAAAAAATAGGGATGTAGTTACAGCATCAAAACTTCTTCGACATAACAAATCATGGATTTTGTGTCTAATCAAATCATAAAAGTGCTTCTTTGTTTTTGTTCATAAAATCAATTACTGAGATAATATTAATATGCTTGGCAAACAAAAAAACAAATTATAACACAGGTCAATGGGCCTACATTTCAACTTCATACTTTTCTGTAAAGGTTCAAGCAATTTGGTACAAAAGTCAAAAGTCTCCACTCGATAGAAATTTTACTGTCATGGCAGTGTCCCTTCTTATCAATCTGATTTTTATGTGCTGCAGCCTTTTTGCCTCAAATCTAAACTCTTGACAAAACTTTTGATCACAATACTGATTACAGATCATGTTTTACAAACACACATAAGAAATTTTATCAAGGTGGATTAAAAATTACTACAGAAGCTAAAGACATAGCCCCTTTCCAGACAAGTAAAAGGAACACAAATTTAACACAAAATAAAGGAAACACCAGATTACATCATATCATTTTGTATTTCCAAAATCCAAGTCTTCTCTCCAGAACTAATAACTACTTAAGGGCAAGATAGCATCTCTTTAAAGCTACATTGGCTTCCTTTGTGAGTCCTTCAACACAGTGGAAAGACAAAGAAACAGGATACGATACGCAGACAGAAGCTGATCATCCTTTAGAACTTTTCCTTGGCAAATTAAGCGTTGCCGTTCAGATAATACTCCAGTTACAGAAGCAATCTGCTCTTTCAGGGCAGGGACCGGCATCTGCAGAACAGGGAATATTGTTGTAGGAAAAGAACAATTAGTAATAGATCTTCAAGCAAGTTGTCAGGTAATTCAAAGAGGCAGCCTTATTATCAGATATCTTTAAAATAGTGTTGCAGTTAAAAAACAAACATATTAGGATGTGTTGGATATGCAGAAAAAAAATGGTTTTATTCACAATTTATTTAGGAACTTTTCAAGAATCTACTCTTTCCATGCTTTGGAGAAACTTTCTTTAGTTTTTTGCCTATTTTGAAAAACCTATTTAACTATTATAATTTTTTCAATTTTACCGATTATCATGCTTCTAAAAGCAAAGCGGAGCAAGAAGCAAGATACACATACAGAAACAGAAAGTCTTCATAAGAAATTCAAAAAACAAGTCAAGAAGAATGATACGGAGTCAAAGAAAGACCTGTTTATCCACTCTGAGGGTGTACGTTTGAGAATCCAATGTTTTAATCTTTATTTCAATAGTGGTTTCTGAACTTTCAGCACTGTTATTGATTGGGATCTTTTCAGTACCATTACTTCCCATCCTCCACGTACCACGTAATACTCTATAAAATTATATAAGATTGTTGAGCAAATCTTGTGAAACCAATAAAACAATACAAAAAAGAAACAAATGTAACCTGCAGTGTTTGGAAAAACAAAAACACAATTAATAATACTACAGCTGGCTTGCTTACAGCCTGGGTAAAAATTAAATCCTAAGACCTTAATGATATAGAGAACCAGTCCAAAAAGTAACCAGATATGAGGGGAAGCTTCAATTATAAATAGGATTTGTGTAGTATAGTAACCCAGTCCATATGGGACTAACACTCCCCCATTAGGTTGGAAAGAGAAGACCATCCAGAGGAAAGAATAGTCAAACCAGGCTACTATACATTGACACATAAGAAAAATTAGACAAACCAAAAAAAAAAATACAAGGAAAGAAATGTACACTGCCATATTCGGAAAAGCAGAAACACAATTGACACTGAAGCTGGCTTGCTAACTGCCTGGGTAGAAATCTTATCATAAGGCCATAATAATATAGAGAACCAGTCAAAAAAGTAATCAGATAAGAGGGAAGCCTTAATTTATAAATAAATGGGAGTTGTGTTGCAACCCAGCCAATATGGGGCTGACACTACTCCATCAACCCCATTATGTTGGAAATAGAAGACCATCCAGAGGAAAGGTTAGACAAACCAGGATATGATACATTGACACATAAGATTAGATTTGTGTTTGTTCAGTGAGAAATCATAACGTTTTGAAATGTAGAAAGAGCATGGGCAGTTTAATGCAAAATACAGATTTAAGAAATCAACTCATTTAGAGATGAGGTTTGTTAACTTTGCCAAAGTAAATACATCCACAAAGAAAAGTACGTGGTTAGTTAAAACAAAGAAATCTGAATTATTTTCATAAATCATTTCCTCATTATTCTCATGTATCAAACAGACAAATGTCATTGTCATTATGTAACAACGAAAGGTTATCAATGACAGATGCTGGAATATGCTGGAAGTCAACATTTCTAGCATATAATCACACCATTGCAAGTGGACCTCCCTTCACAAACTAAAGATGGAGGGTCAAAAATAGCCTCATTATAGCATTATGTGTTGGGGCTATAAAGGTTATTTAACAACATTGAATATGATCATTCTATGTAGTTATGATGTACATTAAGACAGTAAATTTGTTTGAACAAACTAGCTTCAAATATGTTAGATTGCATGAAGAGATGGAAGGTAGTGACTGCAGCAAAGCAACCATAAAAGAAGCCCATTTGTAATCAAGAATAAAATGGTTGTCACAATGATAGAAAAAAAGCTCTTGACCCAGAAGAATATATATTCTATTTTCAAAATAAGTTGATTTCAGCAAATATAGATGACATTGATAAATAAAATCTGTGCAGGAAGCCTATTGTTAATTTGTTACATAGAAGCAAGGAGCTCAAATTTCTCTTTATATGATTTGGCACTCTCTAAAACACATGCAATTTTGGCTTTGGTACATCTTACCATTACCTATATTCACATGATTAAGAAAAACTTAACATGCATTTCATCTCGATGTTTTTGAAGCAATAAATAATAACCCATATAACAACAAAAAGAATATCAGCAATGAAACCAGCCACAAAAAAGAAATGCAATCCAAAATAATCACCCGAATAGTCATGCAGTTATGACAAAACAGGAACTACTTCATAGATATTGGTTCTTGGTGTATCTAAAAAAATTCACACAAAAGGAAATCAAAATCACTAAGCAACCAGAGACTGTAACAAATAGAAGAATCGCTCAAACATGCTATGATTAATCATACACACAATACTATCAGGAACAATGCGAATTCATGAACCTAATCTCACTCTCGTCGTTTGAGGAGCGTTCTGGGTATAATTGAAAACCTAGTTGCAAATTGCCAATAACTGGACAATAAACAGTTGCAAGGTATTGGACAATAAAAAGTTGCAACCCTAGGCCGGGATGGCAGTTAAGGGAATAGGAAAAGAAAAGAACAGAAAACAGTGACTGTTAAAGAAACGCGAAATCGGAGAAGAAAACGAAACGAAGAGAGAATAGAAGAACAAAGAAAGAAGACTGAATAAAGAATGAATCTACCTGAGAGCAGAAGGTTGAGGAATGAGTGGTGGAGTTGGAAAATTAGGGATTGAAGGGAGGGGGTGGGTGTTGGTGCAGCCTTGGCGCTTTCACCGCTCTGTTCCGCACTCTACAAAAGATTTTTCACATGAATCAATGTAGAGTGCATGCGGTTCTATTCTGCAACCTGAAGCACTGGATTCTGACCCACCTTTTGGTATCGACTTGTCCTAAGGAAATTGAGTCGGTCGCCGCCATTTTTTCTTTCTTTCTTACAAATAAAATCATGGCTTCAAGATTATGTTTCCTCGTTACAACTAACTAACATATAGTTTTTTTTTTTTTCTATCAATATTTTAAGCCAAATGTAACTTCCGCCTTCCTTTCCGTTATTTTTTCTGTTATGTTTCTAATATAATTTAAAATAAAAAATTTATTACTTTTTCAATTTTTTATTAAATATATTTTATATATTATTATATTTTTTATTAATTAAATTATAAATATAATTTAAAAACTTATTATTTTAAATTATAAGAAATAAAACTAACAACTTTATTAAAAATTTACGTTTAATGAAGTTGTAATTACTTTATAAAGTTTGGATATTTTTAAAAAATTTAGTATAAAAATATTAAGTATTTAATATATTATAAAACATAAATACAATATTGGGTTCAAGTAAAGTGAGTGATAATAAGGACATCTATCAAGCATTTTAAAAATTAACTTCTTTTAAATTCTAAAAATGAAATACATTTTATTATTATTAAATATTAATTTAATATTAGCTGCCATTTTTTTTCTTTTGTCTAAATTAATATACATTGTTAATTTTCAATGCATCTTTATAGAGAGACATTCTCTTATTATTTAAGTTATAAGTATTGAATATATTGATATTTAACCATTTTATATTTTATCCAAAGTAACAACTTAATTTACTTTTAACAAGTTATATGTTCTAATTTAATGTTATTCATTAATTGTTTGAGTTATTTATTTAATTACGAACATTTGAGACTAAGGAACAACCAGTGAATCTTTTAAAATGTTTATTGCTAACATCTGTATTTTAAACTCAAATATTGTACAAGTTCACTTAAATTGTATTTTTTTATAAATTGTATTCTTATATGTGTGTTATCTTAATGAAATTATAATTTTATAAATTATTCAGTGATATGATAAGAAATTGAGAAATTGAGGAGGCAATGTTTTATGAGTTAGTAAAACAATTACTACTAAATATTTATTTTCCATTATTATTTTTAATATATATTAA
>Ga0123342_1007225_pt1 | contig 14815 bp, 11 predicted proteins | sample Turbeawhitnodule_FD_89960 | JGI IMG/M metagenome (GOLD analysis project Ga0123342, IMG submission 89960) | Root nodule microbial communities of legume samples collected from Mexico - Turtle bean Mexico white nodule | ecosystem: Host-associated > Plants > Roots > Nodule | place: Mexico: Nepantla...
ATCACTTCTATTATGTCTTTGCTAGTTCTTAATTCTGTTTTTCATTCCTATTAGGATTCCTCTGTTTTCCAGAAAATGTGCTAAACTGTTTTGCCTTATTGCAATTGATTTACTTACTGGAATATTCTGAAATTCTGGATTTGAGTTCTTCAAAGTGTTATAAAATAATAGAAAAAAGAAGTACTTCAAAATTCAAAGTACAAAAAAAATGATAAATCAAAAACAAAAAGTGTGTAATTCTGCCGAAAAAAAAAATACGGTAATCTGGCAGCGATTTTAGAAAATTTATCTCAATTAATTGGCTTATTGTTTTTAAGTAATTCCAGTGCCATTGTTGAGCTAAGATCTTGAACTTTCTGTGGTTACAATTTCATAATCCAGTTCGCTTTATATCATTCCAGATAAATCGGTGAATATCAAGCACAGTTTGCACAAAAATTATTTTCCAGTAGTTCTGTTTTTTGTTTTCTTCATCTACTCTAGTGCTTTTCTTTAGGTCTCTTTTGTGTGCCTTCTTTTTCATTGAGTACCTTATTTTCCATGTGAGTTTGGTGTTTGGTGCAAGTTTTGGTGAGTTCTTGAAACATAGAACATTGATCCATTTCTATTAAAAGTGCCTATTCACTCTCCAACTCAAGTTGATTCCATAAAATGTCAAAGAATCATCTATATCTTGCTATTGGAATCATATCAAGAGGGCGGTCTGGGAATCAAGGACATTAGAAAGTTGAACTGTGCCCTTGTAGCAAAATGGAGATGGCGGCTTATCTCGCAAGAGAAAGGGAAGTGGAATGAGGTATTACTCTCAAAATATGGTTTGCAGCTAGATGATACACGTATTCCAGTGAAATACCAATCATGGTGGTGGAGAGATATAAAAAAGATCTGTAGGGAGGGTGAAGGAGAAGGTTGGTTCCAAGAAGAGTTACGGTGGAAATTAGGAAGGGGAGATAAAATCATATTCTGGGAGGATGTGTGGGTTGGTAATACAAGTCTAAAAACATGTTTCCAAAGGCTGTATACCTTAACGGCAAATCAGGAGCAAAAAGTCGAAGAAGCTGGAGTGTGGGAGGGTTCTGAATGGCAATGGAGGTTACAATGGAGGAGGGAGAGATTTGAGAGGGAATCTGAAATGGAAAGAAGTCTTCTAGAAAGAGTGTCAAGGACTTTTGTGAAGAGAAACGTAAATGACACCCAAGTGTAGGGAGAGGAGGAATTAGAGATGTACACGGTGAGTTCAGCGTACACATGCCTAGTCAAGCAATTAAGAGGGACTCAACAAGTTATTTTTTATCTCCTTTGGAAAGCCACAGCATTTCCAAATGTGTTAATAACAGCGTGGAGAGTTCTTATAGACAGAATTCCAACACGGGAGGCCCTAGTTAGAAGAGGTGTGCAGATGGAATCCACAGTTTGTAGTTTGTGTCGGACTAAGGAGGAGTCATCACAGCATTTTTTCATCGAATGTGTGTATGCACAGCGTGTCTAGTCCCTTTGCCAAAGGTGGCTGGGAATTGTGTTAGTGCAAAATAATGAGATTAAATCTCATTTTGAGAGTTTTCTTTGTACTCAGGCCAGTGTAAAGCAAAACTTGGTTTGGAAAGGTATTTGGGCAGCTGTTATAAGAGGTATTTGGGACCAGAGAAATTCTATTTTGTTCAATCAAGGAGTTGTGGATGTAGAGGAGATGATCCAGATGGCACAGCTTAAATCCTGGTCCTAGCTCAAACATAGGACCAAGTCATTTAATTACTCTTTTGCAGATTGGATCATTAACCCGGTTATCTGCATAAAGAGTGTCAAATAATGTGGTCTGCTTGTCAGGGGGATCAAGGGGTTAGGTAAAGGCTAACAGGGACCAGGGCAGTAGCTAGGGGTGTTTCAAAGGGCAGGCATCAGAGAGAAGCAGAACTGGAAGGCGATGCTTATATCTAAATGTTGGTAAGGCCTAAGCTGATGTAGGAAGGTATAACTGGTAGTTGGGCGTATGAAGACTAGTTAAATGATCAAGTGTGTGTAGCAGAAGGTATAATTGCAGCAGTAATGGAATCTACTGAAATGGGAGGATGAAGTTATTAGCTGGAGCGGGGAGTCATACTCCCCTAGCACTGAAAACCTGATGAGTGCATAATGAATTATGGAGTGGAAGGGTACCTTGGACCAGCGTTGGAGTGATAAGGAGCTGCAGTTCTAAGGGTGAAGAAAAGTTTATGTAAGGAAGGTAGGTTGCAGCCAGATTTGTAAGCATAAGTGGCAGAGGAAAGTTTTTTATTCTAGCTTGAGGCAGAGGAGAGTATCATATGCCAGTGTTGAAAAGGGTAGTTGGTTCAAACCCTGTAACTGGTGCAGATCAGTAGATTCAGTTTAAATAGGTTGACATAGGCTTGCCTATTGGCAGATCTGTGTTGTGGCATGGTGGGGATGTACTGTGTTGTATTGGTATAGGAGGTGATACATAGTCAACTAAAACGCAAGAAGCAGTAGCCTTACCACAACGGGAAGGGGTATAATTTTGAGTCTGTCACTTTTGCAAAGCCAGGAGTCTATATTTGTAGGAAGGAGGAAAATTGGAAGTTTTTTATTTTTGAGATAAGGTGTATCCGGAAAGAGAAAGCTCGGAGATATAACAATGATCCAAGGCTATGTTCCAAAGCAAAGAGGATAAGCCAAAATAGGATTAAGGAGGTCCTGAGTGGAATTTGGGTGGTGGCTGCTGATTATTGGTTGTTGCAGGCCTAGCATCTGACTTTAGTGCATCTGCACAGGGGTGTATTGCATAGTTGGGAAGCAGGAAGGCACGAGTTAGAGCCACAATAGGGGAGAACTGATTCAGAAGTTGTGGGGTAGTTTTGTGAAAGGAACCTCGAGCAAACCGAAGGAACAGAAATTTGGTCCAATACAATCTGCTATAAGGCCTGGATCATAACTCAAAAGGGCTGATAAAAGGCGTGAGGTAAGTCTTAAGAATCAGTAGGTTGGTTCCTGGCCTGATGTAATACAGGGATGTTGTTTTTCTGGTTTTCTGAGAAAATTTTGCCAGCTTACAAATTCATATATCTAGTAATAGGGAAGCAAGTTTTAAGCTTCTCTACATACTTGTGTATCTAGTGAGTAAGAGGGAAGAGCAAGGTTTTTTGTATAAGGGTTGGGATACCCCTGAAGTATCCCATTAATTTAATTCATTATTTGCTGATAAAAAAAAGGTGCCTTTAGCATAATAGGGGATGTGGGTAGCATTTTAGCTTGTTCCTAGCCTTTTTGGAAGGTATTTTGACCTAGTTTCTAGAAGGACAAGCCTAGGATGCGGGTTTGACTTAGTCAAACCCTAAGGTTGTCCATTTTTTCCCTTTTCCCATCCTACTCTTTTAGTTTGTTCTCCAGGGCTCCTTCACCTATAAATAGGAGGCCTACCTAGTGTATTTTACAAGTTGAAATTAATAGAAGAAGAGTTACTTTGCACAAATTGTGTGAGGTGTTAGTGAAGTTTGAATTCCTCTTAGCATTTAGGTCTTATCTTGTGAGTATTGAGAGCTCTCATGTGGCGGCTATCATCACTTATCTTGGAGGCCAATCACACTCCAAGTGGCGTGTTCCACTGCTCAAATCCATCACATAAGTTTTCTCCTTCCTTCATCTATTCTTTCATTGTCATTCCATTTATACTCTTTATATCATGTTCTTGTTTGATTTTCCTTATTTCCATTCGGTAATTTTATTTGGTTCCTTGTCCTTGTTCTTTAATTTTGCACCTTCTAGCATCATGTTCACCATATAATTGTCTTTTCCTTTTGCTCTTGTGAAGTGAACCTTCACACTTACTTAACCACTTGGTTAAGTTCGTCTCCAGTGGGGATCTTCTTATAGTTCTCACCATATCCTTGCTTAAAATCTCAATCTAAGTAAAGTGTCACACGAACAATCCTAAAATCAACTCACATCATGTGGTTATCAGGCTTAGGTTCTTGAGCTTATTTTGCTTTGAGTTGATTGGCACTTTACATTCTTTACAATCAAGCACCTTGAATTTTTTGTCTTTAAATTCAAGTACCTTTAATTTCTTGTCTTTAAATTCAAGTACCTTTAATTTCTTGTCTTTACATTCTTGCAATTTAATTTTCAGCCCTTTATTTTCCTTGCACTTTTCATTCGACCATTTTATTTTCCATAACTTTGTTTCGCTTTTGGGATTATTATTTTTGTATCTTATTGTGTTCTTGCCTTTTGCTTTGAGTCATATGTTCATTAGTGTTCTAGGAGTCCTTACTTTGATTCTATTTACTTTGCTTTTAATTTTGAAAGTTTCAGAAGTAATTAGAAACTTGTTTTAGTAGAAGTAGATTTAAAGTTCCAAACAAAAGATTTCAAGTGTTCAATTATATTGAATCCCAAAATTTTTGTGAAAATTGGAGTTATTGGAAATTATGCATGATTAAAACTATGGACATTTCATTTCCATAATTCAAAAACTAGTATAAAAAAAGAGAAGAAGTGAAAACTCAAATTTGTGGTATCAATTACCAAAGAAAAACATTTTCCAAATTTGGATTCAACTTTATTGGCAAATTGATTTCAACCATTGTGGAATTTCTTATCCTTTTGCTTTAGCAATTTCTAAAGAAAAAGTTTCATTGTTAAAAGTTTAGTAAGTATCTTTGAGTCTTTTTTTTGTGCCTTTTTCTTGATTGTCTTTCTTCAAGTTTTGTCATAATCTCTTTTTCAAATTTGGTTTAGCTTTTCTTGCTTAATCTTTTCTTGTTTGTCTTTTATTTCTTTTCCTTAAGTTTTGTGGTGTTTTCCTCTAAGATCAAGTGTTGAAGGCTTTGAACTTTTTCATTTGAGAGTATTTCAACCTCAAGAAAGACCTTTGTTAAGGGACGAAAAATTTTCTTTGAGTGCTTTGAGTGATCTCTCCATAAGTGGCGTAAACTTGAGAGTGTTTTTCTTACTAACTTCTATTTTTCTAATTGTTTGTTACTTGTGAATTATGGCTCATATTTCTTCAGGAGAATCTTCTAAACCCCAATCTCCCCAAAAAGCTTTCTTCATGGGTGAGTTGGCGATGGCTAAAAGATTCTTTGCTCAAAAGGATGAAGAAATGAGACAAATGGAGGAGAGGCTCCAAAAACTTGAATCAGCCCATGATAGACCCTCAAGAGGAAGAAGATGGAATCAAAGGCGTGACTCAAGGAGTTATCACCAATATGGTAGCCAAGAAGAAGAGGAAGAATGGAGATTGAACAATTTTGAAGAGAGGCGCCGACATGTTTCTAAAATTTATTTACCTTATGTTAAAATTCCTAGTTTTAGTGGAGAAGGTGATCCCAATATCTATCTAGGATGGGAGGCTAAAGTAGAACAAATTTGTAATGTACATGAGGTCCAAGAAGACCAAAAGGTTAAGTTAGCCTCCTTAGAATTTTTAGACTATGTCATGCAGTGGTAGCATAAAGCTGTAATGGACATTGGACTTAACAAGAGGACAACCGTAATCTCTTGAGAGCATTTAAAGTTATGCATGCATGCTAGATTTGTTCCTCCACACTATAGGAAATAGCTCTTGTTGAAGCTCCAACGGCTTCAACAAGGAACACAAAGTGTGGATGATAATTTTAAAGAACTTGAAAGAACCTTAACTAAAGTTGACATGCATGAAAGTGAAGAGTCTAAAATGTTAGGCTTGTAAGTGACTTGAGAAGGGAAATCCAAGATGTGGTAGAACTATATGAGTACTCATCTTTAGAAAAATTGGTTCACCTTGCCATCAAGGCTGAATCACAACTTTCAAAGAAAATCTCTTCCAAAAATTCTCATAATGATGACTACTACCAATCATCTTGGAAAAATAAAAACAAGGTTTCTTCTAAGACTTTTGCCTCCAATTTTGTAAAGGAGTCCACTTACCACCCTAGGGATTCTAAACCCTGCACTATAACACCTAAGTCTTCTACCAAAACCTCAAGTAAAAAGTGTTTTAAATGTTTAGGTTTTGGGCACATAGCGGTTGATTGTCCAACAAAACGAACCATAATGGTTAAGGGGGGGCAAGTAGTAAGTGAATATAGTGATCAATCTTCTAGGTCTAACTCCTCTCCTCTTTCAAAAACCCCTAGTGATAATGAATGTGAGATACCTTTTGAAGGTGACATATTGGTAATAAGGCGAATGCTAGGGACAATTCCAAAACCTTTGGATGACACCCAAAGAGAAAATATTTTCCACACTCGCTGCATTATCAACAACAAGTTATGTTCCATGATAATAGATGGGGGTAGTAGTGCTAATGTGGCAAGTACAAGAGTAGTGGAGAAGCTTGGCTTACCCACTATCTCTCATACAAAGCCCTATAAACTACAATGGCTTAGTGGTGAAGGAGAAATCATGGTTAATAAACAAGTCCTCATAATTTTTTCTATAGGAAAGTATAAAGATGAGGTTTTATTTGATGTTGTACCAATGGAAGCAACACATATTCTTTTGGGAAGGCTATGGCAATATGATAGACAAGTTCTACATGATGGCCTAACCAACAAAATGATTTTTACCTTCCAAGGGCACAGGGTTATCTTAAAACCTCTCTCTCCCAAAGAGGTTCATGAGGACCAACTAAAAATGAAAACAAAAAGAGGAAATGAAAAAGAGAAAGAAAGAAAAGATAAACTGAGTCACACCATATCATCTTCCACCACTAAATCAATCATGTTGACTCAATCCATGCTACAACTTGCACCTCCAAGGTGTCCTTCTTCTTTATCTTTTTCTTTACCAAAGGTTTCTACTTACACACCATCTTTGTTAAAGAATGTTAGGAATGATTTTCAAACACCTCCTAAAGGTTTCCACCTTCTAAGAGGATTTTCTTCAAAAAGATTTTTCATTCCCAAACAATCATTCCAAACATGATCTTTATATAGAGTCCCATCTTTTGAACTCCCCAAGTTTAAGGAACATAAGTCTAGTTCACATCCCACTCCTTGCACTATCTTATATGTGAGCCAACTGACTGTGTTATCTGCAGGAGTTCTAAATTCGAGGTCGAATTCTCTCAAACCTAGGGGGCATGATAAAAACCAAGACAACAAGAAGGACCAAGGATGCACACTATAAAAGGTCATCTCAACATTCAAGTGAAGACCTCACTAGAGGGAGAAATGGACAAAGACTAGAGCATCTCAAGTTCTTCCTTCTGGTCTACTTAAGAAAAAAACATGTTGTAAATAATTTGGGCTCACTTTAGTGGTCCAAATAGCAAAGATATGCTAGAATAAGGTGCCTTTAGCATAATAGGGGGTGTGGGTAGCATTTTAGCTTGTTCCTAGCCCTTTTGGAAGGCATTTTGACCTAGTTTCTAGAAGGACAGGCCTAGGATGCGGATTTGACTTAGTCAAACCCTAAGGCTGCCTATCTTTCCCTTTTTCCATCCTACCCTTTAGCTTGTTCTCCAAGGCTCATTCACCTATAAATAGGAGGTCTACCTAATGTATTTTACAAGTTGAAATTAATAGAGGAAGAGTTACTCTGCACAAATTGTGTGAGGTGTTAGTGAGGTTTGAATTCCTCTTAGCATTTAGGTCTTATCTTGTGAGTATTAAGAGCTCTCAAGTGGCGGCTATCATCACTTATCTTAGAGATCAATCACACTCCAAGTGGCGTGTTCCACCTCTCAAATCCATCACATAAGCTTTCTCCTTCCTTCATCTATTCTTCCATTGTCATTCCATTTATACTCTTTATATCATGTTCTTGTTTGGTTTTCCTTGTTTCCATTCGGCAATTCTATTTGGTTTATTGTCCTTGTTCTTTAATTTTGCACCTTCTAGCATCATGTTCACCATATAATTGTCTTTTCCTTTTGCTCTTGTGAAGTGAACTTTCACACTTAATTAACCACTTGGTTAAGTTCGTGTCCAGTGGGGATCTTCTTAGAGTTCTCATCATATCCTTGCTTAAAATCTCAATCTAAGTAAAGTGTCACACCATAAAATGAAAAATCCTAAAATCAACTCACATCAAAACATATCTTAGGATATTCACTTACCTAAGGTATGAGGCCAGCAACAGGTCCTTGGTTTGATACTGTGACTTGCCCGGTTACGAGTAGTTAGTCACTTTTCACCAACAAGCGTTGCACTCCCAATTCCTTTGCCAACAACATTCCTGCTATCAAGGCCTCACACTCAACTTGGTTGTTGCTCTCCTTAAATGCAAACTTGAGGGCTTGTTCAATTAAGAGTCCATTTGGTCATTCTAGAATGACTCCAGCTCTGCTCCCTTTTTGGTTGGAGGACCCATCAACAGAAACGACCCATTGGAAATCATTTGGATCGGGTTGGGAGTCCTTGGATGAAAGCTCTACCATAAAGTCTGCATATACCTAGCCTTTAATTGGCCCTCGTGGTTCGTACTGTATGTCAAAATCGGACAACTCAACCACCCAGCATACCATCCGACCTGCAATGTCAGGCTTTTGGAGAACCTTACGGATGGGCAGGTCAATCATTATGATCAAAGTGAAGCTTTGAAAATAATGAAAAAGTCGTCGAGCTGTGAACACCGCAGCTAGAGCAGCTTTCTCAATAGCTTGATATCGAACCTCTGGTCATTGTAGCACCTTGCTTACGAAATAGACTAGCTTCTGGATCTTCTCCTGATCTTGCAAAATGACTGAGCTGATAGCCCGATCTGTTATTGAAAAGTATAGACGCATAGGGATTTCTGGAATCGGTTTACCGAGGTCTAGGGGACTAGCCAGATATTCCTTTAACATGGCGAAATCTTTTTCTTAAGACATTGGAAATAAGGATACCCTTTATCTTCACTGGCTGACAAGAAACGAGACAGGGCGATCATGCACCCGGTTAGTTGTTGCAGTTCCTTCACATTAGTCGAACTTCTCATTTTTATAATTGTTGCGCATTTGTCAGGGTTCGCCTCTATACCTCTTTCAGTTAGCAAGAAACCAACAAATTTCCCTACTTCAACTCCAAACACGCATTTATAAGGATTAAGCTTTATATTGTACCTTGCTAAGGTGGCAAATAGCTCCCCTAGGTCGGCCTTATGCTGGTCTTCCCTTTCTGACGTGACAACCATGTCATCCACATATACTTGAACGTTGCGTCCGACCATTGGTGAAAGGATCCGGTCCATGAGTCTTTGATAGGTCGCTCCAACGTTTTTCAGGCTAAAGAGCATGATCTTTTAGCAGTAACTGGGCGACCTCAGCCATAAAAGCTGACTCACTCTCGTCCTTTGAGTGCATACGAATCTGATTGTACCCCGAAAATGCATCTAAAAAACCTAAGAAACAACATCTTAAGGCGTTGTCTACCAAGGAGTCTATGCTCGGTAGAGCGTAAGAATCCTTGGGACATGCCTTATTTAAATCGGTGAAGTCAACACACATCCTCCACTTCCCATTTTCCTTTTTCACCACTACAACGCTCGCCAACCACTCAGGGTATTGGATTTCCCTTATGTGGCCAGCAGCAAAAAGTTTCTGAGTTTCTTCTCGGAAGGCGAGGCATTTCTCTTTATTGAATTTTCTTCGTCTCTGGACTACGGGCTTAACCTTTTCGTCCATGGTAAGTCGGTGACATAAAAAATCAAGATCTATTCCAGGCATGTCCGCGGACGACCATGCGAAAGTTTTCATATTCTCCAAGATGGCGTCGACTATTTTATCCTCAAACTCTTGGCAAAGCGAGGTGTTGAGCTTGAATTTCTTCCCTTTTATCTCCTTCTCCCGCACTTCTTCAGCAAGCCCAGTTCTTCTTTGATCGTTGATGTCTGCCTCTATTATCCATTCTGGATCTCCTAGTTGGATGATGACTACGTAGGTTCCCCTGTGATTTTTCAAACTGCTCTTGTAGCACTTCCTTGTCATCTTATGATCAACTTTTATCGTGATTATCTTTCGATGAGGGCAACTTCGTCTTCATGTGTGTGGTTGAGGCTACTGCACCCAACCTATTCAAGAAGGGTCGCCCCAAGAGCCGGTTGTATGCGGAAGATGCATTGATAACGATGTACTTGACAATAATCGTCCTGGCTGTGTTTTCATTAGAGAAGGTTGTCATCGACTCAACGTATCCTTGTACTTCCACCTGGTCACATGCGAAACTGACAGAACAGCCATCATAAGGCCTCAACTGATCAGGGGATATTTGAAAATTTGTAAATGTTCCCCAAAATATCACGTCAGTCGAGCTCTTTTGATCAATCAGAACTCTGTGCACTTTTCATCCTACCGTGACAACAGATATCACCATTGGATCGTCCTCAGGGAAACACATCTCCCATGTCGGAACTTGTGAAGCAAAGGGAGGGCTTTGTGGGTCAATCAGACTTCCTAAATCTAGGGACATCACCACCCGCGCATATCGTTTGCGTTTGGAGACTGAGTTTCCACCTCCACAAAATCCTCATGTGATGGTGTTCAAATCCCTATGAATTTGAGTTTCATGTGTTTGTTCCACAGTCGTAGCCTCTCCTTTTGGTTCCTCTTGATTGACCTCGAGGTATTCCTTCAAGAAACCCTCTTTTACTAAATTAGCTAGTTGATAACATAGGTCTATGCATTGTTCAATGTTATATCCATAGGCCCTATGGAAATTGCACCAGGCATCTCTTCGTGATCACAAGAATCGATTTGTCTCTTGTGGAAACATTAGCCTATCTACTACCCCTACCATGCTTATGAGCTCTTTACAGGGTACTAGAAATCTGGGTTTAATCGTTGTCTCTTAGGTTTGTTTTCTTGGCAACATACAGGACATACCTCAAATTCGTTCTCTTCTCGGTGGATTCTTCATTGCCCCTAATGGAACGATCTCAGCTGTTTTCCTTGTGCTTGGGCTGCTTCGACCGTGAGCTGCCATTTTTCCTGAGCACAACCTCTTCATCCTCGATGTGGGCGGTAGCTCATTCACACACCTCGGATAACGTCTTCATTGCACTATAGATTAATGAATCACTGAACGGGTTTTTTGTCATCCCTTCTACAAAAGCAGAGACCTCCATCTCTTCATCTTGTGTTTGAAGTCTTACTGAGACTGCACAGATTTTGTTCAAGTATTCTTTAAGCGACTCCCCTTCCCTTTGTTTGACATTGAAGAGATCATACAATCGTGGGGGGTTGACCTTATTAGTTGAGAACTGCTCCTTGAACATTCTAGAGAACTGAGGGAAAGATGTGATGTGACCATCTAGGATTCCATTAAACCATTGCAAGGTTATTCCTGTGAATGTACCCATGAGCATCTCACATTGGATCGCATCTAACCCCCCAAAGAAGATCATTTGATTCCTAAACGCCTTTAGATGGCTCTCAGGGTCTCCTACACTAGAGAAAAAATCGATCTTGGGTGTGATGTAATGGGGCGGCACAAACTCTTCCATGATTTGTTGAGAGAATGGCTTGGGGTCATCCCTTGATGACAATCCTGGGGAACGTTTCCTGATGGGACGCCGACCGTGTCGGTGCAAGTTCCTCCGCAATTCCTCGTTTGTCTTGCGCAACTCCTCATTGGCTTGTGTGTGCTCCTCCATCTTCGAGGGGGCCTCAATCTTTGCCATCAGGTCAGCTTGGCTCAACCGCATTTCCTCTCGAAGGCGTTCTTGATCGGCTCGGGCTTTTGCTCATACCCGTTCTTTCTCGACTCAGGCTTCTGTCCGTAGCTACTCTTGCTCGGCCTTAGCTTCTTCTCCAATTTGCTCTTGCTCACGTCGATATTCTTCTTTTGCCTCCTGGAGAGCCCTCATGGCCTCCATTATTTCTTGCAAGGCGGGGGCCTCACTTCCTTCAGATCCCAATAGTCCTTGCTTCATGTTTCTCATCATGTGGAATGCTCAGTCACAAATGTGGGTGGGACCAGGTTTTATCGGGCCCCACGCTGGGCGCCAAATGTTCTAGCCTGGTGAGCTCGGTCGGACTTAGAAGTGAGCTCTAGGCTGAAGCGAATTTGCTTGGGGTTTTGAACAATGTTGAAGACGCTTTGTGACGAAGGAGGCTCCACCTGTTAATTACACTCTGACGATCAAGTCAGTAAGAGAATTTAAACTATCAATTTGTATCAATGTAGGGTTCAGAAAAGCTTACTTTTACTCGGGGTCTTAAACCCTTTTTGATATAATCCAAGTCAACAAGGAGATGACCAAGGACTCAAATTACCATTCACACTATGAGAAGTCATCTCAACTTTCAAATGAAGACCCCACCAAGGATCTAGCAGACCTCACTAGAAGGGGAAATGAGCAAAGACCAGAACATCAAATGTTCTTCCTTCTGGTCTTCTTAAGAATAAAACAAGTTGTAAATAAATTGGACTCACTTTAGGAGTCCAAATAGCAAGATAGGCTAGAATAGGTGCCTTTAGCATAATAGGGGGTGTGGTTATCATTTTAGCTTGTTTTTTTTACCTAGTTTCTAGAAGAAGTGGCCTAAGGTGTGGTTTTGACTTAGTCAAACCCTAAAGGCAACCCCTCACACATTTACCATCCTATCCTTGTTCATCTTGTTTTCCAAGGCACCCATTCCTATAAATAGGGTGGCTTACTCTATGTATTTTCAAGTTGAATTTTATAGAAGAAGGAAAACTCTGCACAAATTGTGTGAGGCTAGTTTGCTCTAAGCATTAAGTCTTATCTTGAGTGAGTTGAGAGCTCTCAAGTGGAGGCCCTTGCACTTATCTTGGAGGAGACCACACTCCAAGTGGCGTGATCCCTTTCAATCCACCACATAAGCTTTCTTCTTCCATCATTTTCCTTCATTTCCATTTCCACCATCTTTTTGTGTTCTTCACTTGTTATATTGCTCCATTTATCTTTGTATTTTTATATTCTTATTTTCCTCCATTGTCAATTTGGTTTCCCTCATGTTTTTATGTTTCCTTCCATGTTCCTTTAATTTTCGCCCTTCATCATCAATTGTCATTTACTTGCATTTTTCCTTTGTCCTCTAGAAGTGAACCTTCACACTTACTTAAGTTCATGTCCAATGAGAATCTTCTTTGGATTCTCACCATATAATTGCTAAAAAATCTCCATCATAAGTAAAGTGTCACCTGTAAAATGGAATCATCTAAAATCAACTCACATAATGTGGTTATCAGAGCTCTGGTTTTTTTTAGCATATTTACTTTGAATTGATTTGACACTTTACTTTTCTTGCACCTTTAAACTTTTGCCTTTACATTCAAGCAAATTTAAATTCAACCTTTACTTTCTTGCTTTTTCAATTCGGCATTCTCTTTATTCAATAGCTTCCAATTCGCTTTTAAATGTTATTTTCTGTCCAATTTTTTGTTCTTACCTCTTTTTATTTGAGTCATACGTTCTTAGTGTTTCTAGGAGTCCTTATTTTTCTTCTACTTATTTTGCTTTTAATTGTGAAGGTATAAAAAAAGTAACTAGAAATTTGTTTTAAGTGGAAGTATATTTAGTTGCAAACATAGATTTCAAGTGTTCATTTAATTTGAATCCCAAATTTTTTTGTGACAATTAGAAGTGAATGAAAATATGAATCATAAGAATTATGGACATCTTATTTCCATAAATCAAACACAAGGATAAAAAAAAAGAAAAAAAAAAGGGACAAGTTGCGCAAACATCTTTGGCAAGACCACCATTTAAAAAAAATAAAAGTGGATTCATTTTATTTGGCAAATTGATTTCAACATTGTGGAATTTGATCCTTTTGATTTTACCATTTCTAGCAAGAGTAAAACTTCATTGTTAAAAGTCAAGTAAGTATCTTAGAGTCTTTTTGTGTGTTTTTTCTTGCTTGTCTTTCTTTAAAGTTTTGCCATCATCTCTTTTCCTAACTTGGTTTAGCTTCTTTGTTTTGAGCTTTTCTTGTTTGTATTTTAAAATTCTTTAGTTTTGTTGTGGTTCTTTTGAGATCAAGTGTTAAGGGCTTTGTCCTTTTTTCATTTGAGAGCTTGAAATCCGAAGATAGACCTTTGTTGAGAGAAAATCATTTTTAAGTGCTTAGATCTTTTCTCCTCTTTGCTACACAAAAGAGTGACACAAGTGAAGAGAGGGTTATTAGCTTTTATCTTTCACTAATTGTTTATCTCTTTGTGCAATTTTATGCCTCTTCTTTCTTCAGGGGAATCATCAAAACCTCAATCTCCCCCAAAAGGCTTTCCTTATGGGAGAGCTTGCGGTAACAAAGAGATCTTTAGTCCAAAAAGAGGAAGAAATGCAACATTTGGAGGAAAGACTTCAAATACTTGAAACAACACATGAAAGACAACCAAGAGGAAGGAGGTGGGAGGAATGGAGAGCTTCAAGGAGCTACACACATTACGACAACCAAGATGAAGATCAAGATTGGAGAATTCACCAATATGATGAAAGGCGCCACCAACACCATCCTTTTAAAATTTATTTTCCCTATGTAAAATTGCCTAGCTTTAGTGGAGAAAGTGACCACAATATTTACTAAGATGGGAGGCTAAGGTTGAGCAAATATTCAATGTGTATGAGGTCCAAGAGGAGCAAAAGGTAAAACTAGCCTCCCTAGAATTCTTAGACTATGTCATGCAATGGTGGCACCAAACTGTAATGGACATTGGGCTAAACAAGAGGTCAGTCGTGGTCTCTTTGTATGATTTGAAAGAATGTATGCGCACACATTTTGTTCCTCCTCATTATAGGAAGGAACTCTTGTTGAAGCTCCAACGACTTCAACAAGGACCTAGAAGTGTAGATGAGTACTTTAAAGATCTTGAAACTACTTTGACTAAAATTGACATGCATGAAAATGAGGAGTCAAAGATAGCTAGATTTGTAAGTGGCTTAAGAAGAGAAATCC
>Ga0123342_1007226_pt1 | contig 14814 bp, 8 predicted proteins | sample Turbeawhitnodule_FD_89960 | JGI IMG/M metagenome (GOLD analysis project Ga0123342, IMG submission 89960) | Root nodule microbial communities of legume samples collected from Mexico - Turtle bean Mexico white nodule | ecosystem: Host-associated > Plants > Roots > Nodule | place: Mexico: Nepantla...
CATATATATATATATATATATATATATATATATATATATGCTTTAAGAATAATTTAATGTAATTCAATTTTGATAGTTTGTTGCTTGACATGCTTTTTCAATTAGATTGCTTGTTTTTCTTATTTATTGTATTTTTTTACTTTGTTTTTAAAATAATTTAAATATTATATAAAATATTATTGTTTCTTCTAATTTTTACTTTTATTTATTATTTATTGTTGTATCTAATTTTTAATTTATTACATGTGTAATTGCAGAAATAATATTGCATTGCGTAATTTATTTAATTTACGAATATTATAATAATTATAGTATTATAATTTTTAATTATTGTCATTTTTTATAAAATATCCGTGCCGGGTAGAGCCTAGTATATTATATTTGAGAAGAATAGTTATACATTTATGTGTTCTATTAAATAAAATATTTCTTTTTTCATCAAATATAAAGTTGTGTAATTAAATATTATAATAAAAGTAGTTAGAAAGGTAAATTATTAATTTTGTGAAAATAAAAATTAGGAAACTACATCTCAATGAATCTTATAAATTAAATGATGTCTAGAATCAATATAATACTCATAAAAATTGCATTCAAAAGATTTATAATTAATATCTTCTCATAACAAATGCACCAAACAAAAATGCATTCTTCATTAGCACAACTATAAATCCACATTAGCCAACATTAAAGTTAAAAAAATTCTTATTCGTGAGGAAAACTTATTTAACATTTTATACCGGTCTACCTATCAAAAGTTGGGTATCCCCTCTTCCTTTCTACAATCCTATTCAAAACCTTTGGTTTCATTAACAGGATATGAACTGCAAACAAAATGATGTGTTAATTTGCTAAAAACATTCGGTACCAATTCACATTTTCGAACTTTGTCAAGTATATTTTAGTTGAAGGAAACACACCATATGAAGCCATCATCGGTCGTACTACACTTATTTATCTTGGAGCTATTATCTCTATGATGCATGTGTCTATCAAGTTTTCTACTCCTGCCCGATGATACCATCATAATAGTAAAAACGAATTCGACATGTAATGATGATTAAAATTATAGCATATATGATGAATAGAATTATAGGAATGCAAATGATTAAAATTATAGAGATGTAACATATCTTATGCTTTAAGAATAATTTAATGTTATTCAATTTTGATAGTTTGTTGCTTGACATGCTTTTTTTCGATTAGATTGCTTGTTTTTCTTATTTATTGTTATTTATTGTATTTTTTTTACTTTGTTTTTACAATAATTTAAATATTATGCAAAATATTATTGTTTCTTCTAATTTTTACTTTTATTTATTATTTATTATTGAATCTAATTTTTAATTTATTACATGTGTACTTGCAGAAATAATATTGCATTGCGTAATTTATTTAATTTATTAATAATATAATAATTTGAGTATTATAATTTTTAATTATTGTCATTTTTTATAAAATATCCGTGCTAGGTACAACCTAGTATATTATATTTGAGAAGAATAGTTATACATTTACGTGTTTTATTCAATAAAATATTCCTTTTTTCATCAAATATAAAGTTGTGTAATTAAATATTATAATAAAAGTAGTTAGAAAATAAATGATTAATTTTGTGAAATTAAAAATATGGAAACTACATATTAATGAATCTTATATATTAAATGATATCTAGAATCAACATAATACCCTTAAAAATTGCATTTAAAAGATTTGTAATTAATATATTCTCATAAAAATTGCACCAAACCAAAATGCATTCTTCATTAGCAAAACTATAAAATGGTGATCAGTGCCAAATTAGCCAACATTAAAGTTAAAAAAATTCTTATTCGTGAGGAAAACTTTTTTAACATTTTATACAGGTCTATCTTTCAAAAGTTGGTTATCCCCTCTACCTTTCTACGACCCTATTCAAAATCTTTGGTTTCGTTAACCGGATATGAACTGCAAACAAGAGGATGTGTTAATTTGCTAACAATATTCGGTACCAATTCACACTTTCGAACTTTGTAAATTAAGTATATTTTAGTTGAAGGAAACGCACCATATGAAACCATCATCGTTCGTACTACACTTATTGATCTTGGAGCGATTATCTCTTTGAAGCATGTGTCTATCAAGTTTCTTACTCGTGCCCGATGATACCATCATAATAGTAGAAGCGAATTCAACATGTAATGATGATTATAATTATAGCATATATGATGTTTAGAATTATATAAATGCAAATGATTAGAATTATAGAGATGTAGCATATCTTATGCTTTAAGAATAATTTAATGTTATTCAATTTTGATAGTTTGTTACTTTACATGCTTTTTCATTGCTTGTTTTTCTTATTTATTGTATTTTTTTTTACTTTGGTTTTACAATAATTTAAATATTATGTAAAATATTATTGTTTCTTCTAATTTTTACTTTTATTTAATATTTATTGTTGAATCTAATTTTTAATTTATTACATGTGTACTTGCAGAAATAATATTGCATTGCGTAATTTATTTAATTTATTAACATTATAATAAATATAGTATTATAATTTTTAATTATTGTCATTTTTTATAAAATATCTGTGCTGGGTACAACCTAGTATATTATATTTGAGAAGAATAGTTATACATTTACGTGTTTTATTGAATAAAATATTTATTTTTTCATGAAATATAAAGTTGTTTAATTAAATATTATAATAAAAGTTGTTAGAAAGATAAATTATTAATTTTGTGAAAATAAAAATTAGGAAACTACATCTCAATGAATTTTATATATTAAATTATGTCTAGAATCAACATAATATTAAAAAAAAATTGCATTCAAAAAATTTATAATTAATATATTCTCATAACAATTGCAGCAAACCAAAATGCATTCTTCATTAGCACAACTATAAAATGGTGATCAGTCCCACATTATCTAACATTAAAGTTAAAAAAATTCTTAATCGTGAGGAAAACTTATTTAACATTTTATATCGGTTTATCTTTCAAAAGTTGGGTATCTCCTTTTCCTTTCTATAGTCCTATTCAAAACCTTTGCTTTCGTTAACAAGATATGAACTGCAAACAAGAGGATGTGTTAATTTACTAACAACATTCGGTACCAATTCACACTTTCGAACTTTGTCAATCAAGTATATTTTAGTTGAAGGAAACGCACCATATGAAGCCATCACCGGTCGTACTACACTTATTGATCTTGGAACTATTATCTCTATGATGCATGTGTCTATTAAGTTTTCTACTCATACTCGATGATACCATCGTAACAGTAAAAGTGAATTCAACATGTGATGATGATTAGAATTATAGCATATATGATGATTAGAATTATAGGAATGCAAATGATTAGAATTATAGAGATGTAACCTATCTTATGCTTTAAGAATAATTTAATGTTATTCAATTTTGATAATTGGTTGCTTCGCATGTTTTTTCAATTAGATTGCTTGTTTTTCTTATTTATTGTATTTTTTTTACTTTGTTTTTACAATAATTTAAATATTATGTAAAATATTATTGTTTCTTGTAATTTTTACTTTTATTTATTATTTGTTGTTGTATCTAATTTTTAATTTATTACATGTGTATTTTCAGAAATAATATTGCATTGCGTAATTTATTTAATTTATTAATATTATAATAAATATAGTATTATAATTTTTAATTATTGTCATTTTTTATAAAATATCCGTGCTGGGTACAACCTAGTATATTATATTTGAGAGAAATAGTTATACATTGACGTGTTTTATTGAATAAAATATTTCTTTTTTCATCAAATATAAAGTTGTTTAATTAAATATTATAATAAAAGTAGTTAGAAAGATAATCGATTAATTTTGTGAAAATAAATATTAGGATTATATATTAAATGATGTCTAGAATCAACATAATACTCATCAAAATTGCATTCAAAAGATTTATAATTAACACCAAATCAAAATGCATTCTTCATTAGCACAACTATAAAATGGTGATCAGTCCCACATTATCTAACATTAAAGTTAAAAAAATTCTTGATCGTGAGGAAAACTTATTTAACATTTTATATCGGTCTACCTCTCAAAAGTTGGCTATCCCCTCTTCCTTTCTCCAGCCCTATTCAAATCCTTTGGTTTCGTTAATAGGATATGAACGACAAAGGACGTGTTAATTTGCTAACAACATTCGGTACCAATTCACAATTTCCAACTTTGTCAATCAAGTATATTTTAGTTGAAGGAAACGCACCATATGAAGCCATCACCGGTCGTACTACACTTATTGATCTTGGAGCTATTATATCTATGATGCATGTGTCTATCAAGTTTCCTATTCCTGTCTGATGATGCCATCATAATTAGTAAAAGCGAATTCAACATCTAATGATGATTAAAATTATAGCATATATGATGATTAGTATTATAAGAATGCAAATGATTAGAATTATAGGATGTAGCATATCTTATGCTTTAAGAATAATTTAATGTTATTCAATTTTGATTTGTTACTTGACATGCGTTACCAATTAAATTACTTGTTTTTCTTAATTATTGTATATTTTTTTTTACTTTGTTTCTACAATAATTTAAATATTATGTAAAATATTATTGTTTCTTCTAATTTTTACTTTTATTTATTAGTTATGGTTGTACCTAATTTTAATTTATTACATGTGTATTTACAGAAATAATATTGCATTGCGTAATTTATTTAATTTATTAATATTATAATAAATATAGTATTATAATTTTTAATTATTGTCATTTTTTTATAAAATATCCGTGCTGGGTACAGGTCTAGTATATTATATTTGAAAAGAATAGTTATACATTTACGTGTTTTATTGAATAAAATATTTCTTTTTTCATTAAATATAAAGTTGTTTAATTAAATATTATAATAAAAGTAGTTAAAAAGATAAATGATTAATTTTGTGAAAATAAAATTTAGGAAACTACATCTCTATAAATCTTATATATTAAATGATATCTAAAATCAACATAATACTCATAAAAATTGCATTCATAACTTTTATAATTAATATATTTTCATAACAATTGCACCAAACCAAAATCATTCTTCATTACCACAACTATAAAATGGTGATGAGTGACACAGTAGCCAACATTAAAGTTAAAAAAATTCTTATTCGTCAGGAAAACTTATTTAACATTTTATACTGGTTTATCTTTCAAAAGCTGGGTATCCCTCTTCTTTTCTAAAGCCCTATTCAAAACTTTTGGTTTCGTTATAAGGAAATGATTTGCAAACAAGAGGAGGTGTTAATTTGCTAACAACATTCGGTACCAATTCACACTTTTGAACTTTGTCAGTCAAGTATATTTTAGTTGGAGGAAATGCACCATATGAAGCCATCATCGGTCCTACTATAGTTATTGATCTTGGAGCTATTATGTCTATGATGCATGTGTCTATTATGTTTCCTACTCCTACCCCAATGATACCATCGTAAGAGTAAAAGCGAATTCAATATGTGATGATGATTAGAATTATAGCATATATGATGATTAGAATTATAGGAATGCAAATGATTATAATTATAGGGATGTAGCATATCTTATGCTTTAAGAATAATTAAATCTGTGATTTCACCCTTAGTGAGTAATTAACTTTAGATATATTTAAATTTTTTACATGGTTATGTTTTACCTGAAAAAATTAATTTAGTCTAATCCATTTTGTAAGCTACAGCTTTTATATTACATTTTAAAAATTAATTTATGATTATTTATATTAAATGGTTTTAAATTTGAAGTAGTCAATCACTTAAAATGAAAAATAAAAAATTATTAGTTTAATCAGAATCTTTAATTTTTTTAGAGCAAATTCTTTTTTAATAGAAAAAAAATTGTACTATCAAACAAGAAGAGTTATAAACAGAGAACTCTTAGACTCAACTCATAAACTTAAGAATTTAAAATATTTTAATAATATAATTACTTAAATTAGTAAAAAAAATAAATCAACAATAATTACATAATTATATTTAGTATTAATTAGGATGATATATCTCAAATAAAGAAGTTTCTATAAATAAAATTTGCACAAAATTTTCCCAACTAAAAAAAACCATAACACTGCAAAGAAAAAAAAATCTGCACCTCAATTAAATAAAAAAAATTCAATTTAGTCACTAAATTAAATAATGTTGATATTTCGTCTTTATTATCTTCGCTGTCACTGAATTTATTTTTTCTTTATCAGCATCGTTGTCACTGAATTAGAATATATATTTTATAGTATGTAATTTAAAAAATCTACTATTCAATAAAGTCAGGTTGCTTCGTTGAAGAAAAAAAAGACATTGATACGTATACAGTAAATACATACACTTTATAATTTTAATTATTTTTGTTTTATTTTTTAATTTAAAATATTAATATATTATTGTAATGAATTGTTAGGTAAATAGTTTTTAATGTTTCTGATGTCAAAAGAATCTCTATTGAAAAGAATTAGGGATTGAAATATGTAGTGATACATTGACATTCATTGTGAATTCACCCACATAAAAAGTTACATTTATCAGATTACTTTTTGTCACATCAGCTTCATCTATTATAAATAAAAAAATGATATTTTTTAAATTGATGCTCCATCTCCCACTTACAATAAATATTAATATTTTAATCATTTATAAAAATTTATAATTTTTTTAATTTTAAAAATTATTTTAATATTTTATATTTTACTTATATTTTCATTAAGGATATTTTTTATTACAAATATTAATATTTTGTTGTGAAAAGTTGGGTGTCAAAATATCATAACCCTATAAATAAAATAAATGTTCTTTAACAAAATATTATCTAACAAGAAGTCGTGTTTGTTATATGTTGTTTTGGTTATCACTATTTGTTCAATTTTTTTTTAATAAAAAAATTATTTATTACGTTTTCACTTTCTTATTGTTATGATTTTGGATGAAAGGGACACGACTAATGTATAGAGAAGAATAATGATTGTATCTTCGCGGAAATAATTTGTGTGCATAGAAAAACAAAATTTGCCTCCAACATCTTCATATAATAATTTCAGTATTGTTTTGATTTTTTTTTTCAGGTTTGAAACAAAACTTACATTTATGTATATCATTTACATATTTACTATTTGTATATTTCAATAGTACTTTATTTCAATTTTTTAATATTTTATTGAATTAATCTTTATGTTTGATATTTTTGGGTGTGATGAAAATACTTTATGGTCTCGAACGGGGTTGGAACCAAGAGAATAATTCGGGATTCAATTGCACTTCACTAGCCCTTCTCGAGTGAACTCTCACCATCCCGCTCTTCCACTCCTCTTTCTTGCTTGTTCCGGACTCGGATAGTATCTGCAAAAGGTACTCCGACGCTCAAGTCATCTCTCTGCACTCGACACTCAATATTTAGGATTAGATGATTGCGTACCTGATCTTTTGGGATCTGTGCAAATTTATATGATTAGTGTAGACCCATTGTTGTTAATGGACCTAATAAAAGGAGATTAATAAACGCGGAGTCATTAATCAACCTTACTGTTGATCATGTCAGTCGATATAGACCGGACCTTGGACTGTGCATCGAGTAAGTTTTGATCGTGCAGATCGTACCGGTACACTGTATAAACTTAAAACTGAAGTTAAAATCCCAATAAGCCTAATGTATCTATAAATAAAACTTGATTTATTAGCCATCTTTAACTCTAATATTAATACAAAGCACCTAATTAATCTCTCAAGAAGTCTAAAAAGGAAGTTAGGTTACTAACTAAGGAGTAAGGGATGCAATACTATCATTAAATTGTTGTTATTGTTGGATATTGAAATGAATTATCTATAAATTGCATGCGAGATACGTTTCGTGAATTTAAATTCTTCCTTATTATTTATTAAACACGTGTTTTTGCTCCCTAGCTGTATGAAAAATTACATAAAGAACATTTCATTTTGAATTTCATATTTTCATCATTACAACTTTTTATAATGTTTACAAAATTAATATGTTTTTTGAAAAGTACATAATTTTAGATCGCGTTAATACTACAAAAGATCATCTTTTATATTGGTTAATGCAATATATTTCTTATAAAGATTCTGACTTGTTAAATATGACTAAATAGTAAAGGCAACAAACATCATTATGACCTAAAGTTTATTCATTATTTACATGTCACAACCTTTACAAAAAATAAAATAAAATAAAATAATATATATATATATATAACAAAACCCATGAAAACTAATTAAGAGAAATTAAAAAAATATAAACTAGCACCGTGAGATGATCCTATAAGGTTACTTTTTCGGAGACTTTCACAAATTATATTATTCAATATGTGTTCAAGTGACCCAGAAAGGAAGCGTGCCAGCAAAAAGGAAAAAAAAAGAGTGATCGAGAGTAACCTAAAACATGATAATCTATTTATAAAATTTTGATGAACCTTTTATTCAGATCAATCAAAGTTAATTTAATTGAATTATTATAAAATTTTATTAGTACGTAATTTTATCTTTTAATTATGCGAATAATCTTGTTTATAATATGAGATAATATTGTTTTAAGTAACAAATATCATATAATATACATATTACTTTTATTAATATAAAAAAATTAAGCTCAATAATCATTACTCGTTCATTCAGATTTCAAATTTGGAACTTGATAAAGCAATACCTTGATGTCTTCCTTGAAGTAACAACAATATGCAGTAACAATAATAGAGCACTTCAAAAAGTTCATCTTCAAGTTGGTCTCACCATCCAAATTCATATTCTCCATTTTTTTTTGGCAGATCATCCTGTTGCAGAATTTCAACTGGTTGTTATTTCTCATAATCAACCTATTGTTTCAAGAAAATACAAACATGGTTGTTTATGTAACAACCATATTTGAATTTTCTTGGAACAACAGGTTGATTATGAGAAAAAAATCAGTTGAAATTTTGCAACAAGATGATCTGCCAAAAAAAAATGGAGATTATGAATTTGGATGGAGAGACCAACTTGAAGATGAACTTTTTGAAGTGCTCTAGTGTTGGTACTGCATATGGTGTGCACTCTAGTGAGGTTGAACTTGCTGCAGCAAACCCAAATGGCTTCTGATATTGGGGATCAAGTTGTAAGGCTTTATAAAGAAGTGTCAATGAAGGTCAACTTGTTATTTTTCGGCCATTCTTGTACTGGTACTATGTTGTGATGGGTCCGTAGAAAGCATGGGTCATGTTCATGATGGAGATTTGGACTAGTATGCTTGCAATATGGAATTGAAACTATCCAAGAAAGTTGTTCCCAAATCCTATCCTACAAATGTCAAAAAGAAGTATTCCTTGCAGTGTCGATGTTGTTGGCATTGTTGGTACCTTCAGTTTTCAATTTTTGAACTTGATAAAGCAATACCTTGATGTCTTCCTTGAAGGAGAACTACTGCATGGAGAAGAGAAAGGGAGAGAAATTGTGGTTTCTTTGTTGTTAAAGTCACAATCTTCATGTAATATCTAGAACACCACATGGTCATTGACTATAGTTTATGGTACATATATTGTATACAAATATTTTAATTTGTAAATAACTCAAATATGTATACCCAAGTTAACGACATTCATAATTTCAAATACAATCGGATCTCGTTTCTTCTAAAGTCTTTGTAGTGGGAAATTATCATCGATTGCTTTTTATCGTAGAAGATTTTTTTTTTTCATTTTTAAAAGGAAAAAATGTTAAACTAATTATCAGAAAACAAACCTCTTAAGATGTTCAAGAAGGTCTTCAACAAATTCTTCTTCCCAATAACTTACATCAGTATATTGCATACTCTAAAACAAAACTGAAACAAAACCAAAGCCAATAAATTGTCAACTTCTTTTGTTCCTTGAAAAAAAAAGGCAACCTTGGAGAGATTTTCACATAACATACCGTAAACACCAAAGCTTCTAGAGATTTTCCCAATCAACGATCCATAACCACTGCAGAAAACCCTGAACATCCACAACCAATTAACAACAAAAAGGACAACTCTAATTTTCACTCAACAAAAGATAAAAATCAAAAGAGAGAGAAAAGAAACCACATGAACATCAACATGAAAAAAGAGCATGTGCCAATACGATCGTAAGTTCTTTGATTGAACTAACTAAAATAGTAAGAAATGACAAAGTCAAATGGAAAAGTGATCCGTAAATCAAATAAAATTTTTCCCATTATATCAAATGGAGAGCTGCCCCTTCGCGCTTTCCTTCGCTTATTCAAACTGTGGAAAATGAAAAAGATGTTTGATGGGTTTATAAAGCCTTTAGTTTAGTTTTTAATTTAGATATTTTAAAAAATTTAAAATTAAAAAATTTTGAAAATTTTAAAATATGAAATTTTAAAATTTTAAAATTTGAAGTGTTTCGAAAAGGTTTTAGGGTTTGAAAATTTGAAAAATTAAAAAATTTTAAGTGTTTCAAAAAAGTTTTAAGGTTTGAAAATTTAAAATTTAAAATTTTTGAAAAAATAGAAAATGACGCAATGTCCATTATAATGAAATAAAATCAAATATTGATATAAAGATAAAATAGGCAGAAAAAAAATTAAAGAAAGTGAAAGAGAAAAATATTTTGAAAAGTTAAAAATTTAAAATTTTGAAATTTTAAAATTTTAAAAGTTGAAAATTTAAAAATGTTGTAAATTTCAAATTTTGATAATTTAAAAATTCAAAATTTGAAGTGTTTCGAAAAGCCAAGTTTAAAAATTAGAGAAATTTTAAAATTTTGTAAATTTGAAAAATTTAAAATATAAATTTTTTGAAAATATTAAAATTTGAAAATTTAAAATTTTTGAAAATATTAAAATTTGAAAATTTAAAATTTTTGAAAAAAATAGAAAATCGCGCAATGTACATAATAATTTTAAATAGGAAAAAAGTCTTTATTATCTTCGCTGTCACTGAATTTATTTTTTCTTTATCAGCATCATTGTCACTCAATTAGAATATATATTTATAGTATGTAATTTAAAAAATATACTATTCAATAAAGTCTGGTTGCTTCGTTGAAAAAAAAACATTGATACACATATTCAGTAAATACATACACTGTACAATTTAAAATATTAATATATTATTGTAAGGAATTATTAGGTAAATTATTTTAATGTTTATGTTCTCGAACGAAGTTGGAATCAAAACTATTTGAACTACTATTTTAGTAGGTCGACTTGTACTTCCTTTCCTTTTCTTGGTTGAACTCTCATCCTTTCATTCTTCCACTCCTCCTCCTTGCTCGCTCCAGACTCAAATGGTACCTGCAAAATGTATTCCGACGCTCAAGTTAACTCTCAACATTCAACACTCAATGTTTAAGATTAGATGATTGTGTGCCTGATATTTTGGAATTTGTGCTCATTTATATGATTAGTGTGGAGCCATTATCGTTAATGGGCTTAATAAAAGAAGATTAATAAATGCAGATTATTAATCAACTTTACTATTGATCATGTCGGTCGGTATAGACTTGAATCTGAATCGAGTACCGAGTCAGTACCGAGTTAGTCTTATCTGAACAATACTGCGCTTCTGGTGTCAAAGAATCTTTATTCAAAAGAAAAAAGGATTAAAAATAAGGTAGTGATACATTGATCACCTACATAAAAATTGACGCGTTTATTTGTTAATTAAAGAAAATTTATTTATTACGTTTTTACTTTCTTATTGTTATGACTATGCATGAAAGAGAGAACTAATGTATAGAGAAGAATAAAGATTGTATCATCGCAGAAATAAATTGTGTGCAAAGAAAAACAAAATTTGCCTCCAACATCTTCTTATAATAATTTTCAGTAGTGTTTTGATTTTTTTTTGGGTTTGAAACAAAATTTACATTTATGTATGTCATTTACATATTTACTATTTGTATATTTCAATAATACTTTATTTCAATTCTTTAATATTTTATTGAGTTAATCTTTATGTTTGATATTTTTGGGGTGATGAAAATACTTTATATTCTCGGGGTTGAAACTAAGATAATGATTTGGGTTACTCCTTCGCTTAGTCGATAGTAACACATGTAATTAATTCTAAAATTAATAATATTAATATAATATAAATAATATTATTAGTATTATATGAATAATATTATTATTAATAATATTAATAGTATTAGTAATATTAATAGTATTAATAATATGACTAAAATTAGTAATAATAATATTAATAGTATTAATAATATTAACAATATTATTATAATAATTAATAATGTTATTAATTTGAATAAAAATAAAATTAATAGAATTAATAATATGAATGATATTATATCTATGAATAATATTAATAATATTTATATTATTAATTATTTAATATTGATAGTCATACTAATAAGTATAATAATAATAATTATATAATGATAACAAAATTTGATAGATATAATGGTTAAAACTTCTTTATTAAGAAAATTATGTTATTTAATTTGGATCGCTCGTTGCTTGACATGCTTTGTTAATTAAATAATATAATAAACTTTAAAGTAAAAATAGCACATACACTTATAATCATATAATTATATATTTTTTTATTTTATTTATTACTTTGTTTCTACAGTAATTTAAATATTAAGTAAAATATTATTGTTTCTTCTAATTTTTATTTTTATTTGTTGTATATAATTTTTAATTTATAACATGTGTACTTGAAAAATAATATTGCATTGCGTAATTTATTTAATTTATTAATATTATAATAAATATAATATTATAATTTTTAATTATTGTAATTTTTTTTTATAAAATTTACGTGCAAGGTACATGCCTATTATATTGTTTTTTGAGAAAAATAGTTATAATTTACGTGTTTTATTGAATAAAATATTTCTTTTTTTTTATTAAATATAAAGTTGTTTAATTAAATATTACAATAAAATTAGTTACAAAAATAAATGATTAATTTTTTTAAAATAAAATTTAGGAAACTACGTCTCAATAAATCTTATATATGAAATGATGTATAGAATCAACATAATACTAATAAAAATTGTATTCATAAGATTTATAATTAATATCTTCTCGTAACAATTTCACCAAACCAAAATGCATTATTCATTTACTAATAATATTCACATGAATTACTTGTAATATCTTTCTATATAATCCCAACAAGGCCAGAGGCACAATTAATACTATTGTTGCAGAGAGTATTTGCTGATACATAACTTTCCACAAGAAAGAGGCATCTCTAAAGTCTAAAATGAGTTCCCTTCTTACCATTCCTACCATCACATTTACAGTTGGGTATCCCTCTTCCTTTCTCCAGCTCTATTCAAAACATTTGGTTTCGTTAACAGGATATGAATGACAAACAAGAGAATGTGTTAATTTGCTAACAATATTCGGTACCAATTCACACTTTCGAATTTTGTCAGTCGAGTATATTTTAGTTGAAGGAAACACACCATATGAAGCCATCATCGGTCATACTACACTTACTGATCTTGGAGCTATTATCTCTATGATGCATGTATCTATCAAGTTTCCTACTCCTGCCTGATGATACCATCATAATAGTAAAACCGAATTCAACATGTAATGGTGATTAGAATTATACCATATATGGTGATTAGAATTATAGGAATGCAAATGATTAGAATTATAGGAACCCACTATATGAAGCCATCATGAATCTTACTACACTTATTGATTTGGAGCTCTTTTGCTTAATCGATCATAACTAATAGATATACATGTCATTAATATTATAGAATTAATAATATTAATATAATAATATAAATAATATTATTAGTATTATATTAATAATATGAATAATTATATTATTAGTAATATTAGTAGTATTAATAATAATATGACTAAAATTAGTAATAATAATATTAATAATGTTAATAATATTAGTAATATTAATAATATGACTAAAATTAGTAATAATAATATTAATGATTTTAATAATAATAATAATAATATTAATAATATTAGTAGTATTTAATAATATTTAATAATATTAATAACATTATTATAATAATTAATAATGTTATTAATTTGAATAAAAATAGTATTAATGAAATTAATAATATGAATGATATTATATATATGAATAATATTAATAATATTTATATACTATGATAACAAAATGATTGATGTAATGGTTAAAATTTTTTATAAGAAAATTATGTTATTTAATTTTGATCGTTGGTGGCTTGAAACATACTTTATTAATTAATTAATATAATAAACTTTAAAGTAAAAATAACACATACACATATAGTCATATAACTATATAACTATATAGTCATATACCATCATTTACAGATAATGATTTTACCCAAATGACCACATTAAAAAATGGTGATCAATGCCACATTAGCTAAGAAAGTTAAACCCATGTAAAACTAATTAAGAGAAATTAAAAAAATATAAACTAGCGAGATGATTCTATAAGGTTACTTTTTCCGAGACCTTCACAAATTATATTATTCGAGATGTGTTCAAGTGATTGAGAAAGGGGGAAAATTACTCCTGTAGATAAGTTAGTGAAAAGTGATCGACAGTAACTAAAACATGTTAATCTATTTATAAAGTTTTGATGAGCCTTTTATTTAAATCAATAAAAGTTAATTTAATTGAATTATTATAAAATTTTATTAATACTAAGTTTTATCTTTTAATTATGCGCATAATCTTGTTTATATAATTAATATGAGATAATATTGTTTTAAGTAACAAATATCATTTAATATACATATTACTTTTATTAATATAAAAAAATTAAGCTCAATAATCATTACTCATTCATTCAGTTTATTAACACAAATAATATATATATATATATATATATATATATATATA
>Ga0123342_1007227_pt1 | contig 14812 bp, 7 predicted proteins | sample Turbeawhitnodule_FD_89960 | JGI IMG/M metagenome (GOLD analysis project Ga0123342, IMG submission 89960) | Root nodule microbial communities of legume samples collected from Mexico - Turtle bean Mexico white nodule | ecosystem: Host-associated > Plants > Roots > Nodule | place: Mexico: Nepantla...
AATTATTTAAAATTCTAAATAAATTACAAATCCTAAATTATTAAATATAGTACTTAAATAAAAATTTACAATAAATAAAATAATTAAATTATTTAAAATTATAAATAAATACAAATCATAAATTATTGAATCTCATACTTAAATAAAAATTTACAAGAAATAAATTTCCTAAATTATTAAAAATAAAATTCCTAAATTATTCAAAATTTTAAACAAATAAAAATCCTAAATTATTTAATGTCCTACTTAAATAAAATATCTGAAATAAATAAAATTCTTAAATTATTTAAAATATTAATAAATAATAATTCTAAATTATTTAATTCTCTACTTAAATAAAAATTTGAAACAAAATAAATTTTTTAAAATATACAAAATTTTAAATGAACACAAATCATAACTTATTTTATGTGATACATAAATAAAATTTCAAAACTTTTTAAAAATCCTAAATAAATACAAAATAAAAAATTATTTTTTAAAAATCCTAAATAAATACAAAATAAAAAATTATTTTATGTCCTATTTAAATAAAAATATAAAATAAATAAAATTTCTATGTTTTTCAAAATTTTAAATAAATAAAATTCCAAAACTTTGTAATGTCATTAGATAAACATAAAAAAACAATAAAATTTATAAATTAATCAAAATTCTAAATAAATTCACATTCTAAATTATTTAATGTAGATAAAAATATAAAATTAATAAATTTCTAACTTTTTAAAATTCTAAATAAATAAAAATTCTAAATTATTTTATTTCCTTCTTAAATAATAATCTCAAATAAATACTGTAATAAAATAATATTTTCTAAATTATTTTACTTACAAGAATTAGAGTTATTGGATATGACTAATTGTTTCCATGTGCGGAAAACTTGAACAATTTATGTTTTCATTAAATTAGGATTATAACTTTGGATGTTTACTTTTATTTTTATGTTTTTGAATTCGGATGTTTTTTTTATTTTTATGTTTATATTTATATTTAGGACTCTGGATATTTATTTTTACATGTTTATGTTTATTATACTGTTTTATTTATGGTTTTCTTTACAATATTTGTTCTGTCCATCTAATATACATAAAATAAGTGTTATATGATATTAAAGTTGTTTTTTCAGATTTCACTTACAACATAATTTTGTTGGAGTTTACTAAGCTGAAAACATTATGTTTTTATTTATTTATTGTAAATTACGTAATTTTTTTATATCAATAGAAACATTAAAAACAATCAATTTTTTTATAAGAAAAAAAAGAAATCATTTTTATGTAGTGAAAAAACGTAATAAACACAGAAACAACAATATGAAGAATAATAGAAAAAACAAATAAATAAAGAGATAAAAAGAATTGACATAAATGATAAAAGTAAGGAACTTTTATAAAAATAATCCAAAAAATACCATAAAGAAAATAGTAAAAAAAAAAGTATAAAAAATTATTAAATAATAATAATATTTCACAAATAATTATAAATGTATTTCTTTACTGTTAACACTAATAGAAGATACATTTAGATTCACCTTAGTTAAATTTAATCCCCAGACATTCCTTAAAAAATATAATACACTGCCCCAAATTCAATTTTTGGCAAAACAAAATAAAATTTGCACCAAATTTTCCTAATTAAAGAAAAAGACAACAGTTTCTAAAAAAAAACTGCATCTGAATTAAATAAGACTGTTTTTTTCTGCACCTCCATAACTTATTCTCTCACCTCCATAAATTTTCAAATTTCTAAAAATATTCCTCTATAATATTCTGGATTATTTAATCTGAAAGTCATTTTTAAAATTTGTAATTAGCTTCAGAATTACATAATTCAGAAGTCTTCTTTCATATGCATAATTACCTTTCGTATTATATAATCCGAAAGTCTTATTTAATTTTCGGATTATGTAATCCAGAAGTCTTTTTTTAAATGAATTTCCGGATTACATAATCTCGAAACTACTCTCTGAAGGTGATACAAGAAGGATAAAAATGATTTTCATGTTATGTATAGAGGTGGCAGAAGAAAATATGGAAGTGTAGGAAGAAACAGTCTTAAATAATAATAAAAAAATCTAAGTTGGAGTCCATATTGTATTCTGCGGCCCAATAAAAAAACAAATCCCTAACAACCTAAATTACAATGTAACCCTAATTCCACACGACCCAACGGCACCACCAGAACCACCGTCGACTTGCAACCCGCGACCACCGTACGAACGCACAAACCGCAACTTGCGACCACCTCACGAACGCAGGAACCGCAACCTGCAACCACCGCACGAACAGCCACCACCGCACGAACAGCCACCACCGCGCGACGTCTTCTACCCAATCGCCACCACCACCGCACTCGTTCAGAGAAGACGCACCACCTCCGCACCAGTGAAGACGCAACGAATGTGACTGAAACCAAAACGCAACGCGAAACCCTAAAGTGAGTTTATTCCATTTAATTTTCTCCATTCAGAACGACACCGTTTTGGGTTAAAACGAAAACCCAACTTAACTCGCCAACTCGGAGCAGACTCGCGAGTTTAAACGAGTTCACTCCGAGTCTGTCGAGTTTACTAAAAAATCGAGTTTATTACCGAGTTAACTCCGTAACGGTATGTGGAAACGTAAACTCGGACGAGTCAACGAGTTGACTCGCGAGTTTGACAACGATGCCTACGTGTAATTGGTCTGTGTATCATTGATCCAAAGTCTGTTTAATTTAGGGTTTGTGCCAGTGTGACTTTATTTCAATACTTTTATTAGTTTCAGCACTGCAAAGAAGATAGAACCAAATAGAACTGCAAGTGGAAGAGTAAGAAGCACCATCGACAAGAGAATCTCATCCTAAGAAGTAAAGGAAAATCCCTTATTGAACAATGGAGGTAGAGACAGAGACTATGATGGAGAAGAGGGAGATAATCAACAATGTGATGTGCCTTTTGACAGACCCAGATGGAACTCCTTTGGGCTCTCCTATGTACCTACCTCAAAATGCTGGCCCTCAACACCTCAATCAGATTGTTAATAAGCTTCTAAACAATGTAACCAAGCCCCTTTGTCCTTCTCAAATTCTATTTTACATTTTCTTATTATTTATAACATTGAGTGATTATCTTCTCTTTCACTTTAGGAGGAGAAGTTGCCGTATGCTTTCTACATATCAGATGAGGAGCTTCTTGTGCCACTTGAAACATACTTGCAGAAAAACAAGGGTTAGTCGTGTTTGTTCACAATAAATTAGTTTTTTCTTTCTTAATTCGTGTCTTTTCACTTATTGCTTTTGACACATATTTCGAAAAAAAATCCTTATTTTCTAAAGAATTGATCCAAAGAAATACACACTTTGTAATGATGTTTTTCTTTTCCTTTGTAATGTTACTTTAACATTATTCCAGTCTCGGTAGAGAAGGCTTTGCCTGTAGTTTGTCAACCTCAAGCTATTTTCCGGATTCGTCCTGTGAATCGCTGTTCAGCAACTATTTCTGGTATGTAAGACATAGTGTTTTTTTCCATTCATAGTGGCACAATGTTGTATAGTGCTTGCTAAATCGTGAGAGGCAGCAGTGTGGTTTGGATGTTGAAGACTGTAGCACAAGTTTGTGTTATTGTCGTATTCTCTGGAATTCATATTGTTGGGGTTGCTTGTATTTTTAGGTCATGCTGAAGCTGTACTTAGTGTTGCCTTCAGTCCTGATGGACGACAACTGGCAAGTGGTTCTGGTGATACCAGTGTTCGATTTTGGGACTTGAGCACTCAGACACCATTGTACACTTGCACAGGTTTGACATTTAAAAATGTTAGAAGTTATTTTTGTTATCTGCTAATTAAGTCAGGAAACAGTTGATTGATGTTTAGTTATCCTTTCCTCAGTTCAAGAATGAAAATAATCAATTTAACTAAATGCTAAAAGGAGTTAGAATTAGTTGAAGGTTCTTGATTGAAAAACAGTGTTACTCCACTGATGTGTATGTATTTATATATATACTTATAAAACTGAATCAACACACACACATCTCTCTCTCTCTCTTTCTATATATATATATATATCTATATCTATATCTATATCTGAATAGTGGACACTTTGAGAAATCATAAATAAGGGATACTGCCTGAAAGCTATACAAAAAAAGATAATCATTGTTCAGCTCTCCCCATCAAGCTAGAGTATATAAATGATATACACTAAGATGGAACATATGAACTGAATTTGGGGTCCTCTCAATGATTTAGTCAAAATATTTGCAAGTTTGATATCAACTTCTCTTGAATAAAGTGGTAATCAATCTCAATATGTTTAATTCTTTCATGAAACAATGGATTAGATGCAGTGTGAAGGACGCATGATTATCAAAATATAACTTCATTTGTTAGACTTCAGAAAATGTTAACTCTCTAAGAAGTTATTTGATGCACACATGTGTACTTGTAGCTAAAGTCATAGCTCAAAATTCTACTACTGCATTTAACCAAATGATGATGTTTTGTTTCTTGCTCCTCCAAGAAATAAGATTTCCACCAACAAATGCACGATATGTAGTAGTAGAGCATATCGTGCATCTGTCTATAGGGAAACCTGCCCAATCAGCATTGCGATATCCATAAACTTGACTATTTCCTTATCATCATACTATAACCCTTGTTCAGGAACCCTTTTGATATACCTCAAAATGCGTATAACAATGTTCCAATGATCAATATGTAGATCCTGCAAAAATCCTGCATTTATTGTGAGGTAAACGAATTTCCCCACCAATCTGCTATATCTCTCAGGATTCGAGAATGGTTTGCCTTGATCAACTATTAACTTTTGATTTTGATTCATAGGACTTTTAGCGGTCCTAAATTCAGTCATGCTAGTTTCTTCCAAAATGTCTAAAGCATATTTTCTCTGCGTGAGTACAATGTCTTCCTTTGGTTTAGCCACCTCAATACCAAGAAAATATTGTAGGCAACCAAGATCTTTAGTTGAAAGTGGCTAAATAAGTGCCTTTTCAATTGTGAAATTTTAATAGCATCATTTCCTATAATCAGTGTCATCAACATAAACAATTAAGTATATCCATTTCTCGGTAGAAGTATGGAAATGAAACATTGAATGATCTTCTTCACTTTGTTTGCGCCCAAAATCTAATACTATATGACTAAACTTCCAAAACCAAGTTTGAGGAGATTGTTTGAGATCATAGAGAGATATTTGCAATCTGCAAACTAAGCCAAAATTCCCTTGAGCAACAAACCCAAGAGGTCCATGTAATCTCCTCTTCTTGCTCTCCATGTAGAAAGACATATTTAAGGACGAATTGATAGAGAGACCATTGCTAAATGGCAACCATAGCAAGAAAAAACTGAACAATGGGACTCTGGGCACAAGATAAAAGGTATTACCATAATCAAGGCCCTACATTTGAGTGCATCTCTTAGCCACCACCTATCTTTGAGTCCATCAACCGAGGAAGAGGAACTAGTTCCCATGTACCACTATGCCTAAGAGCTTGCATTTTAACAATCATGGCTTGTTGTCATCTACAATGGTCATGTGTTTCATGAACATTCCTAGGTGCAGGGAGAGAAGATAAAGAGGAAACAAAGGAAAAATAGGAAGGAGATAAATAATGATAACTAAAAAATTTGTAAATATGATGAGGGTTTTTAGAGATCGAATACTGTTATTAAGGGAAATGGTCTAGCCAACAATATCATTACTTGGCTCTGTAGTAGGGTTGTCATGGTGAATTTTGTTGAGATGTGTGAGCACATGCGGATTGAAGTCGAATACCATGTGAAGATAAGAAGGATGATAATTCAAAGGAAAAATATTCATTGGCATTATCGGTTTTAAAATTTTTAATAGTTTACCCAAACTCATTCTTGATCTCATTGAAGAAAGACATAATAATTGGTAAAAGCTGAGATCTATCTTCTCTTAAGTATACCCAAGTACGTTGTAAATATTCATTTGTAAATTTAACAAAATATATCTGAAACCAAAAGATGTAACACAACTTGGAGCCCAAATATTTGAATGAATGGTAGTACAAGTTGAGTTACAACTTTTTTCAGTTTCCTTTTGGAAGGAAGACTAAACATGTTTACCTAATTAACATGACTCACAATCTAACACTTTCAACTTTTGGAGACTTGCAATAAATATTTTTAATTATGACAGATTAGGGTGACCCCAGATGATAATAAAGAAGCTTAGGTGACAAAACAACAACATAAGAGAAATGATATGCTTCAAAATAATGGAGACCTCACTTGAGATTCATGTCTTACACCAATCATCCAAATTCGTACCCTTTCCTAAATTATGAAAGAATCGAGATTAAATGTTATAGAACAATTTAAGGACTTGTTAATTGACTAAGAGAGAATAAATTAAAAAGACAGCCATGGATAAAGAGAACATAATTTAGTGAAGAGGAAAGATAGACCTGACCAACACCTTTGGAAGCAGGGATCCAACTATTAAAGTGATGGGATGAGGAAATTTAAGAGGTGGCATAAAAGATAATAAATAAGCATTACTAGCTATATGATCATTAGTACCTGAGTCAATAATCCTTGAACTTTGATAACAATTGATTGAGAAACACATGTTGAAACACTAGGAGTGGAGGAAGATTGAGCTTTATTTGCAGTTTTCCATTGAATATATTCTTGAAAGTCTTCCTTGGGATTTTAATTTCAGATTTCAACAAGTTTGTTGTCTTGTTTGGATAGCCATGAAAAGAGTTGCAATTTTCTTGAGTATGATCCATTCTTTTGCAATAGGAGCACTGGGAATGACCTCCTCCCTCCTCAATTTCTACTACGTCTTCCTTGGGAAAACACCATTGCTGAGGATTCAACCACTTTGGTTGAATTTTTCCCTTTTTGCAAGGGTAGGAACACAAAGAAGTCTTGTAATTAAGCTGTCTAAAGAAGGAACTTCTTGACCAGTTAGTATTTGATGATGAATGTGATCAACATTTGAATGTAAACTCTGCAGGATCAGTACCATATTAGCTTGCCAAGTTTTTGCTTAATTCCTTCCAATGAGTCAACATCTAAGAACATTTTCAGTTTTCACCCACAGCTTGGACTTGAGCTAGTTAAGCAAATCTTATCATATGGTTGGCCTATTTGAGAGAAGCTAATTTCTTTGCTGAGTCGTATAGACATTATATATAGCTCTAGCAAAAATGCTTTGTGCCCTTTTCAAAAAAGAACAAGTTTTAAAGGTTCTCATAGCCCTTAAAATATGTGGATTCACAGATTGCCACTTTACAACACAACTGAAATCAAGCTTCTTCCACTGAGTATTAGTCTCTGCTGATCCTATGCAGTCCTCTTTCTCTAGATGCTCATTGTGTCCTTGACTAAGGAACCAAAGTTCCACTGAGGCAGCCCTTGATAATAGTTTTTACTGTTGAGTTTCTCTGTGGTAATGGTCGTAGTTCCAGAGACGAAGAAAACAAGACCTGAAACAAACCCAACAGAATCAGGAGTGGCGATAACAGATCCGGTGAGAGAAAAAAACATGGGAAGTTCGTGTACAAGCCGCCAACGAACAAAGCAAAGTACAATCGTAGAGGAAGATGATGCCTGAAACGGACCAAGGAAGCTCTGGCAAGACATGTGAAACAGTTGCAGTGATGTTCCAACTGCAGCAGACTGACCTGGGAGATGCATGCGTGTGACAAGAAAAATTACAGTATCTCGCATGAGAGCATGTGGGCCAGAGTTTGGACTTGAAACTTCTAGGGTCAGGTTGTGCTTGACTAGTTGCACCAAGCATAAAGTTGTCAGGAAAACCGACTATGATGATGACGGTGACAATGACAGTTTCTAACAGTTGGGACAATGACTGAAGGGAGAACAACAGAGCGGGTTTGTACCTGCCCTGATACCAAGTTGAAGGTTTAGATTGAAAAACAGTGTTACTGCCTATGACATACTAGATATAACAAAAACAGCTTTATAAAAGCTATACAACAAAAGATAATCATTATTCAACAGAACTGTTGGACGTTGGTTATGCTCCTGATTGCATTGGTAGAAAAAAATAGTTTGAGTAGGTTAAGTCTTTCATTTATACTTCAAGGAAGCTGATGAGAAGTAGGGAATCAATACACATGGGTAAGGAGAAAAAATGGGGAATAAGGGGAATGTTCACATTATTAAATCTGGATCATAATGGAATGCTAAGCTGTCAAGGAGTAGTGGGAGGGTGGGGGTTGTTGCAAAGGAATGAGAAAATAAGAGGGAAGGATAGGGACTGTGAAGGCAGGAAATTATAGTATTGGGAAAATTACAGTGGTCTATCTCTGCTTTAAGGAGCTATTCTTTATCCTTCCTTAAATTAATATCAATTTCTATAGTTTCAAAATGTTTTTGCAATTTTAATGAGGCATATATAGCATTATAGCTGTTTACATTGTATGCAGGACACAAGAACTGGGTACTTTGTATTGCATGGTCACCGGATGGAAAGTATCTTGTAAGTGGGAGCAAGGCTGGAGAACTTATTTGTTGGGACCCTCAAACTGGAAAGTCATTAGGCAATCCACTAACTGTAAGATCCTTAATCACAAATACCAACATCTATTGTAAAGTCTGTGTCTTTTTTTCTTAATTTTTTTCATTGAAGTTTATTGAGAGCATGCCAAACTTCCACCATTTGAAGATTGAAATAAAGAAACTTGATGCTTTGAACACTGAATAGTCAATTGTCGTAGTGAAGTAAAGATTGAAACAGTAGTAAGCAGTGGCTGCAGTGCAGCATTTATTTAGTTATAAGAATTACACAATTCTTCTTACACAGCTTCCCTCCTCTTCCCTACCCTAATTCCAAAAATTAATAAAAGAACATCATACTTTATTATGGAGATGTTTTATACGAATTGTCTTTATTTATTATTGGTTACATAGTTCAACTATTATTTTGGTTTGTTCACCATTTACTTTTATAACAGATGTTAATAGAAGAGTTTTGTGTCATGAACTCCTTATAATGTTTCTTTGATAAAAAAATTCAAAGTATTCTTAAATGTAGGGTCACAAGAAATGGATTACTGGTATCTCTTGGGAACCTGTCCACCTGAATGCTCCATGCCGTCGCTTTGTAAGTGCCAGCAAAGATGGGGATGCTCGTATATGGGATGTTTCTTTAAAGAAATGTGTTATGTGCCTTAGTGGCCACACACTTGCAATAACATGTGTAAAATGGGGTGGAGATGGTGTGATTTATACCGGGTATTTTTTCTCTCTTTACTTCCTTCTAGTGTCTATGAAGTTTAGTCTGGTTTTATTTGTACTCATAGTTATTATTTACATATTCCTGCATACCCCTGTTAGACTGGAGTATAAACTCATGTTTAAATTCTCATTCTATGATTTTTAACTCATGTTTTTATCTTAGAGCTTTTATTTTCAGTACTTTAACTCAACTGATCCTAATGTTTACTGATGGCTGTAGTTGGGCTTTTCCCTTGTTTTGATTAAGTTAATGTCTTAATTATCATTCTGTAATTCTATTTACTGCTTGGAGCCTATCTGTGTTGTTTTATTACAGTTCACAGGATTGTACTATCAAAGTCTGGGAAACCACACAAGGGAAACTAATCCGTGAACTTAAGGTGAGCCTCATCCCTTTTCAGTTGAACTTTTCATCTGCATGTTTATCTTTTAACATGGTTTTTGTTATGCATGACACCTGTTTCTGATCTGGTGTCAACCTTTTCTTCATTTAGTTTTTTGATAATATCTTTCATGTTGCTTTATGCTCATCAGCTGTAGCTACCAATTGGTATTTTTCTATTTCAATCTTGAAGGATTTCAATCTAAGGATTTCAATGTTTTATTTTGAATCAATGTTAGAATGTTAATGTAAATTTTGAATCAATGTTAGAATGTTAATGTAAATTTTGAATCAATGTTAGAATGTTAATGTTAAAAGTGGTCAAAGGGTATAGCAACTGCTAAAGAGACACGTTGTTAGGTTCCCAAACAGTAAACCCAAAATCCCTTCCAAACACAGCAAGAAGAAAGAAAACTCTGTTTTATTACCGTGCAGAACAAAACTCCCAAAAGAGTTACAAAGGAGAATAGCTCCTTTCACACAGGTTTATTCCTGTCAACTTTACACAACAAATTAGCTCCCCTTCCCCACAGCAGGTTGGTCTTTATTTAAAGACTCCCTCCCAACAGCTAACTAACCCAACAACTAACTAACCCGCTCAACCCTTATTTTTAAATTTCCTTCTATGATACACAACAAAAATGCTTATAGGACATGGTGATTGTTGTAAACCAACAAAAATACTCAGAGGAGGACATGTTGGCTGTCATGAAAAAAAATGTTCAGAGAACTGGCTGTCAGAAAGCAAAAATGCTCAAAGAGCACACCAATTTCTGAAAGCAAAAATGTTTTAAGAGGGCATGACGACTTTCAAAGAGCAAAAATGGTCTTCACACTACAAGGCAATGTCAGCGGTGGTGGTCGCTAGTTAGAAAAAGCTCATTGGATAATAAGGAAACTTGTCGGAAAAATGTTGTTGGTAAACATTATTCGATGGAAAAATATTGATGGTGGTGCGGAACAATGTATCTGATGTGAACAGTGACACTAGGGAGAAAACACCAACTGGAAAATGCATTGGTCGCTAGTTAGAAAAAGCTCATTGGAAAATAAGGAAACTTGTCGGAAAAATGTTGGTAAACATTATTCGTTGGAAAAATATTGATGGTGGTGCTGAACAATATATCTAATGTGAACAGTGACACTAGGGAGAAAACACCAACTGGAAAATGCATTCAGTTTTTGTTAAAAATCACTCTTGTGGGCAATGTGTCCATTGGAAAGACAAGGATTTGAGTCCCCTTCTTGTTAGACTCTTAATACCATGTTGAAAGGATTGGTGACGAAATAGATCACCACCAAATATCATGTTGCACGCTTGAGATATCAATCCTTGGCGTGAAGGGGTGTGTTGGAAATTTCACATTAACTAGAGATATAACTCAATTATAGTATATAAGTGGATGCAAACATTGGAAGGTTGAGTTATGCTTGAAATCCACTTCCTTGTAATATATTCTTTGTCTATGTGAGTTTCTTTGTTTTTAAGAAAAGAAAGTCCATCATGAAATGACAAAAGAGTAATTCTGGTATAGACTGATACGATGATATGTTTTTATTCTTAATTTTTGTATCAGATACATGTATTTTCTGTCACTACAGTGTCTTTACTTTCCAATACTTATTTTAATTTTTTGGAATTAATTTTAGGGACATGGGCATTGGGTTAATTCTTTGGCATTAAGCACCGAGTATGTTCTTCGCACAGGAGCTTTTGATCATACAGGAAAACAATATTCATCTCCAGAGGAAATGAGGAAGGTAACTTTTTATTTTGTTTAATGGTATTGTTGGCCCTTTAAACCTAGGTTTTTAGTTACTAAACCCTGCTGCATTGTCTGGTCAGATTGGTAAAAGCCCAAACTCAGACTGGGCAGTTTTGTTTAATTATTTGGATTGGTCTATTGTATTGAATCAATAAAATAAAATTAAGAACTAACGTTTATATTTTTGCTTATCCAAATACACTATTTTTGATAGAGCTCAATGGCATTGTTTTATTGATGTTTGCAATCCCGTATACTGGGACTAGGCTTGATTGTTGTTATAAAATTTTGACTTGAACTTGGAAATTACTTTTAATAATTAAGAATTTTTTAACGACCAGTTTAATGTTTTTCGAAGATTGTAATTTTGTATGCTTTAGAGTGTTAGCTCTTGTGTTATGCTTAATACCGTCCATAAGGTGATTTGTGTGGTTCTTAGTTTAGCAAGATTTATTTTGTTTTTGTTACATTTTCCTCATGTGTTAATTAATGTTTTGGAACTTTGGCTTAAAATAATTAACTCTCTTCTTCTCTCCTTTTAGCTATCCATTTTGTATTCATAGCTATTATCAGAGTAGTCGACACTTTCAATCCATTAAATATTATATTTCTCTTTCCCTCCCATTTCTCAGGTTTTAACTATTACAGATTCCTTCCTCTAGGAACTTCTTCCATTCTGTTATACATTTACTAATACCAGCTCATGCCACTGGTGAATATAGGTTGCTCTGGAAAGGTATCAAGCAATGAGAGGCAATGCCCCTGAGAGATTGGTCTCTGGATCTGATGATTTTACTATGTTCCTTTGGGAACCTTTCGTTAGCAAGCACCCCAAAACTCGCATGACAGGTCATCAGCAGGTACAACTCTTTTCTTTATTTTTCTTCACATTCAAATTATGGGAATGGGGATGAGAATAAACCAAAATGATCATCAAAGTGCAATGCCACTTTGGTTTATATAAGGCATTATTGAGTAGCTAAGGCCTTTTGAAAGGATATTATGATATATGACTGTATCTTTGTACCCTAAATTTATGAAAAAAATTCTAATAAATCTGATATCCTTTTCTTGGCCAATCTCTAGTCACAGCAGGTTGTCCTGCGGACTGCTATGTGCAAACTATATTAAATATTTGCTTATGTCCATTTTTTGTCATTAGGTTCTGGTTGAAATTGGTTGTGTTGTTATATTATACCTAACATCTTTTAGGTTTAATGATTAAATTAAGCTTGCTTGCTTGCTGACAGCTTGTGAACCATGTCTATTTTTCACCTGATGGGCTATGGGTGGCAAGTGCTTCTTTTGATAAATCTGTGAAGTTGTGGAATGGCACCACAGGGAAATTTGTTGCTGCCTTTCGGGGCCATGTCGGGCCTGTTTACCAGATCAGGTATAATTAATTGATTCTTTCTTACTTGAAGCCAAAGATATTTCATTTAATACTGTATCCAAATTTATATTGGCTTTTACTGTACAGCTGGTCTGCAGACAGTAGACTTCTTTTAAGTGGCAGCAGAGATTCAACACTTAAGGTAAGCATCATTTTCTGTTTCTATTGATGAAGGATTTCGTATCACAATTTTCTAGTTGGGTTTGCTTGCACATCAAAATACATAAATTTTCATTTGCAAAAGTAGAACCTTGACCATGTTTGGTTTTCCAGGTTTGGGATATTCGGACTCGTAAGTTGAAGCAAGATCTTCCAGGCCATTCTGACGAAGTATGTCTTTTCACAAGCCAAATGTTTTTAGTATTATTTTTCTAAATATTTTTCCGTTCTAGTTGCTGACCAAGTTTATTTTCTTGCGGTAAAGGTTTTTTCTGTTGATTGGAGTCCCGATGGCGAGAAGGTTGCCTCTGGTGGTAAGGATAAAGTGCTGAAGTTGTGGATGGGCTAGGCTAATTTTGGGACGAATGTTGGAATCTAAAGTAAGTGTAATCTCTCAATGGAGTCGCCGAAATTTCATGGAAATCAATGGTTCATATTATGCGAATGCAAGGTTCTCTTTAAATTATATGGACAACATATAAGACGTGTTCATCAGAAATATTACTCCACATAGCAATTCAGTACTGGCTCTCGACGAAGTTGCTCAAATTGCGTCTTAGAACAGCGGTAAAGAAGCTGATTGAAATGTTTGGATGCCAATCACATACTAGCGAGAATATATACCAAGATGTTTTATTGTCTGCTTTGGAGTCTTTTTGTTTTCGTCTTCCCTTGGCATTGTTTCTGACATTACAACAATGTCTATCATTGGTTGAACTGTCATTGTTGTCAATAGTATGAACTCAAATTTTTGGGCAGTTTGACACAAATGAAGTCTGATAACAGGCGAGTGAATGTGCAAGCGCAAGTCTGAGGATGGTTTTTTGTTCACCTTGTCACTTTAGTAGGAAGTTAAAAATTTGGTTCTCATTTTATAAAACTGTGTTTGGACTGCTATTTACTGAAATTAAAACATCAATGCAAACATGAAAAATAAATTTGAAAGGCCGGGAAGAACAACACCACCACGAGCCGTGTGTGGATGTCCTCATTGAGCCAAAACACAACCATTCTTTAACCAAAGCCTAGATGAATGATTGGTGGGGGAATATTCAGAGATTCAAACTAGCAATTTTTTAGTTTAAATTGTTTTGAATTGTCAGAAAAGGTAGAAAAGAAAGAAATATCGATTGATTTTTCACTTGAACAGTTCAATAAAAATATTAAAAAGTAATTTTACAAGATGCACTGAAAAGTATTCTATGGTTGTCCATTGTTCACTTCTGCTTTAGATATGTCCACTTCAACTCGGCAAAATCTTGCGCGCGAAAATTCAGTTCTGCTTGCTCACTATCATTTCTATATAATTTTGTTTATTCAAATCTGTCCCAAATTCGTTTTATTTAAATCTTTGTTTTTATTTTCAAAGAACCAACTTTGACTCACCTTGTCATTTTACTCCGAACAAACAAAGGGTGAAGGTGTATTTTATAAATTAAAGTTAAAATAAGGATAGAAGGTTTGGAACACGAGATTTTAGATTTTAGAACATAACACAGCTTCCTAATATATGTTTAATTTAAGATTTATGATTTGAGAGGAATATAATTTATAATTTTGGAGACAAATCAAAATGGACTAAGTAGAGAGGAATATAATTTATAATAATATAATTCACATTCACTTTAAAAAGAGCCGATAAAATTCACAATTCTTTTTCTTGTTCTTCTTCACTGTGTTATTACAGTTATGATCACTTTCCAGGGACAAAGTTGGTGGCGTAGGCCCAGGCATTGTTGTTGACTGGGTCAGCAAGGTGATCTGCAAGGTTCTCCAAAGGTCCCTTTCCAGTGACAATGGCCTGAACGAAGAAACCAAACATGGAGAACATGGCCAATCTCCCATTCTTCAACTCTTTAACCTTCAACTCAGCAA
>Ga0123342_1007228_pt1 | contig 14811 bp, 10 predicted proteins | sample Turbeawhitnodule_FD_89960 | JGI IMG/M metagenome (GOLD analysis project Ga0123342, IMG submission 89960) | Root nodule microbial communities of legume samples collected from Mexico - Turtle bean Mexico white nodule | ecosystem: Host-associated > Plants > Roots > Nodule | place: Mexico: Nepantla...
TCTTAAATATCAACGTGTTTTTGGAAGCTTGCATTTGGTTGATGAATCTTATAAATATTGCCCTACAGAGGAAGAGTGGGAGAGAGCTGGAAAAATTTGCAAGTTCTTGTTACCCTTTTATGAAATCACTAACTTGATTTCTGCTACAAGTTATCCTACTTCCAACTTGTATTTTTACAATTTTGGAAAATTCAATGTTTATTGATGAAAAATGTGAAGGATGAAGATGTACTAATTAAGAACATGGCTAAATTGATGATAGTAAAGTTTGAGAAATATTGGGATGAATATAGCGTTGTAATTGCATTTGGTGCAACTTTAGACCCAAGGATGAAGTTAGAAACATTGGGATTTTGCTTTGAAAAAATTGATTCACTTACTTGGGAACTAAAATTGGAAAAGATCAAGGAAAAAATTTACAAACTTTTTGCTGAATATTCTACCAAAGGTTTCACAACATCATCAAGTGTTCAAAAGCAAAAGCAAGGACAATCTTCATTCTCATCATCTATGTCTAAACCAAGTCTTTTTTATGTAAGTTATTTACTTTAATAATACTTATTAATGCACTTTAATTCATTTTTAATTTTTTTTACAGCAATCCATTATACTAACTTATTACATCATTATAGGAATTAAAAATGCGCAAGCTTCAAGTAGCTAATAAAGCAGGAAGGTCACAACTTGACACTTATTTGGATGAACCAACTTTGGATTTTGACTATTTAGAGCATATGGATGTGTTAGATTGGTGGAAAAATAATAGTCAACATTTTTCTGATCTTGCTTTAATGGCTAGAGATTTGTTGAGCAACCCTATAACCACAGTTGCATCAGAATCTACATTTAGCATTGGTTCTCGAATTCTTAACAAGTATAGAAATCGACTTTGGCCTGAAAACGTGGAAGCAATCATTTGTACTTCTAGTTGAAAGCATGGATTTTCTGAAGGTAATTCGATTATTTTAATTTATCTTATTTTTATGAAAAATTAATTAATTAATTGTCATTGTTTTAATGTATGCAGATGACGGGGAAGATTATAATTATGAAAAAATGGATGAAAGTTCTTCTAAAGCAGCATCCAATGTTATTGAAATGGAAGAATGTCAATAATGTTTATGTTTAATGTTTTTGAATTAATGTTTATGTTTATGTTTAATGTTTTTGAATTAGGTATTTTTAATGTTTTGGAAGTGGAAGAATAGTGATATTTGATATTTATCTTAATGTTTAATGTTTTGATGTTTGACTATGTTTGAAAAGGAAGAAAAAAAATTAGGTTTGGTAGTAACAAATATATAGGTTTAATTTGACAATTTTTTAAGAACAAAATGTAAAAAAAAAATTTAATTTTTTTAAAAAAAGAACGTGAGTCAGCTCTTATGCGGGGCGGGTCGGGAATTCAAGCCCGCAATAACTTTGCGGGACGGGCCAACCCGATCCGCATTTTTGCGGGCCAATGCGGGGTGGGTTGGCCCGCTTTGCCACCCATAAGTTAAACATTAATTAACAATGATGATTTATTTGCTTGGACAACCTCATATATGCTCGGAGTAAGCTCAAGCATCATTACACATCGACTCTTAGTATACAAGGAAGCAAGACTAATCACCCAGAAGAAAAGAAAAATGGGTGAAGAAAAGTGCAATGTCGCACGAAAATAAGTTGATAAATTGGTCAAAGTTGGCTTCATCAAGAAAGCACATTACACCACATGGTTAGAAAATGTACTCATGGTTAAAAATCAAATGGTAAATGGAGGATGTGTACTGAATAGACCGACCTGAACAAAGTCTATCCAAAGGATTCTTATCCTTTACCAAACATCGATCGCCTAGTTGATAGAGCAACCGATCATCTCATTTTTGTTAGAATGTATGGCTTTAAACTAGAGGGGGGGGGGGGGTTGAATGGTTTAAATAGGATTTTCGCAAACCTTTTAGTCTAGAATGAAATTCCTTTGAGAAAACTTGATTCAGAATCCAGTTAGCCAAAAACACAAAGCAATTTAATACAGCACCAGAAAAACAATCGGTTGTTTCGCAGAAACAATCGGTTGTTTATACCAGTTGACAAATATACAAACAGAAATCAAAGAGTTTAAGGGAGAGAGAGAGATTGCACAAACTGTTTATACTGGTTGACAACCTCAAGAGCACACAACACTTCTTGGCCAACCACACCAGAGTTTACACAAAGTACAAAAGGATTACACTTGTTACAGAATGAACTGAAATAAATACAAATGAAATCCTATTCCACTCTCTTGATCAAAGCAAGCTCAAAGCAATCTTTGTGTTCTTATGTTCTTATCTTCATCCATTGTCAATTCGGTTTTCATTATGTTCTTCCGATTCCTTCCATGCTCTTTTACATTTCGCCCTTCATCATCAATCACCATATTCTTGTATTTTTCCTTTGCCCTCTAGAAGTGAACTTTCACACTTACTTAACCACTTGGTTAAGTTTGTTTCCAGTGGGGATCTTCTTTGGGTTCTCACCATATAATTGCTAAAAATTATCAATCTAAAATGGAATCATCTAAAATCAACTCACATCATAGTATGACAGGGTTGACTTATATAACAGGTCAAGTTAGTTATCTTTCAAACAACTTATCCATTAATATGAACCTCTTTTGACTTTAACCACCTGAATAACTTCAATTATATAGTTTTATTATCTCAGGAGAGTCAGGATATCTCCTTCTAGAGGAATCCCTAATCAATGCACATCCTAAACAATCTTAACAATGTATTTTCTTTCCTAAAAATACTATGTCTTGATATAAATTCATATTCTAAATCTCACAATATCCAAAACCACACAATTACATCATACGAAAGTGTAGAATTTCAAACCACTCAAAATTTCATCCAATAATCACATAAATATCTAATTAATGAATTTTTCAATTAAATATACATAAAATCAAAGTCTACATAATTTATAAGTAGAAACTATACAGAAAGAAAGAAACCAACCTTTTAAAGCTAATATAAAAAAAATCAGTAATACTTTTTACAAAGAGTCTAACTTGAGCAAGAATCAACCCGAGAGCACCTAAATTTTCATTTTATTCTCGCTTAAGCGAGAATTATCTCGCCTGAGCAAGATATATAGGATATTTCTGCATAAACATGTTATATTTGTTATATTTTAAACCAACATTTCATTCAATTCATAAATCTATAACTCTACACATTACATTGACATTTCCTACTCAGAATTATACCAACACTCTCATTGCGTCATTGAACTATTATATCAATCTATACATATATATATATATATATATATATATATGATTTCTAAACCAAAATCATTTAAAATCAAACAACCAATTCTCATCAAACATTCCATTTGAATTTGAATTGAGTCAACAAACTATTCAATACATTTATTAACTCATTCAATTATAAACTCATATACATTCTACAAGAAGGACCTTAGCAAAAGAAGAACTGAACATAGGCCAGAGTATCAGATGTTCTTTCTTATGGTCTTCTTAAAAGACAAGTGTATGTAAATAAATTGGTCTCACTTTGGGGGTCCAAATAGAAGAATAAGCTAGAGTAGGGTGTGCTTAGTAATTTAAGTAGAGTGTGATTAGTAATTTGTGTTTGTGCCAAGCCCACCTTTCATGACATGTGCACCTAGGTTTAGGGTTTCTTTGACCTACATTCTTGAAGGTTTCTCACAATTGACACCCCTACCCCTTTATCTTGCTCTTCAGGACACTCTCTCCTATAAATAAAGTGTCTTGCCTCGTGTTATTACACTTGAATTTGAATTAAGAAGAGGAACTTTGTTTTAGTGATTAGTGAGTTTTGTCTCCTAAATTATCTTGGGTTGTATCTTGAGAGCAGTGCACCTCAAGTGGCGGCTCCTCACCATTCATCTTGGAAGCTCCCACCCTTCCAAGTGGCGTGACTCCTTACTCCATTTTCCCTAAGCTTTCTTCATCTCTTCACATATTCATTTCTTTTCTTTGCGCCACTTTCCATTCCATTTTATATCTTTCTCTACTCTTTAATTTCGGCCTTTACATTTTTTTTTCTTTATCTTGTTTCTTGTTTTAATTTCGCGCCTCATCATCATTTTCACCATATAATAATGTTTTCTCTTTGACCTCTAGAAGTGAACCTTCACACATACTTAACCACTTGGTTAAGTTCGTGTCCAGTGGGAATCTTCATTGGGTTTCTCACCATAACTGTTAATCTCAAAAAGCCTAAACAAAAGTGAAACCTTTAAAATGTGCCAATCTAAAATCAACTCACACCAGACGTTGAGTATCATTGGCGTATAATAATGTTGCATGTTCCCAAACTTCTAAACATGTCTCATAGGTTCGAAAAATTTGTTTTAAAGATGAGTGAATGGTAAATTTGATAACAATGCATAATTGAGCATCAATTTTCAACAAACGGGAAACCTCATTTTTAGCAACACTGGGACGAATAAGATGATCAACATAACCTTGACTCTTAATCCATAATTTAATATTTGAGGTCCAAGTGTCATAATTGGTTCCATCATAATTAGTATATATAGACGGATCAGGCATAGTGACAGTGGAAGAAGCTATAGATGACAAGGACAAATCCAGTCACTAACCAATTGGCAAGAGCAACAACGATGGCGGCTCCGATGAAACTCTGACGGTGGCTTCGATGGCAGTTCTGGCGTCAAGGAGGCGGTGGGATGATGATTGAAAAATACTAGTGAACAGTGGGTTCAAAAAAAAAAAAATTGAATCATAACCCTATGCTCTAGATACCATATTAAAATAAAAGGAAATAAGAATATGATAAATCTCTTGTGTATATTGAACACATAGTATTATGTTTATATAAAAAAAAAAAAATATGGGTTAACTCCATTACAAAAATAGAAATATCTAACAATATATATAATATCTAATAAAATTAAATTCTTAAATCGTTTAAAATCTTAATAAATACAAATCCTAAATTATTTAATGTCCTACTCAAATGAAAATCTGAAATAAATTAAATTTTCAAATTATTCAAAATTTTAAATAAATACAAATCTAAATTATTTTATGCCCTACTTAAATAAAAATATAAAATATAAATTTTAAATTATTTAATGTCCTAGCTACATAAAATTCTAAAATAAATAAAATTCCTAAATTATTCATATTCTTAAATAAATACAAATCTTAAATCATTTAATGTCTTACTTAAATAAAAATATGAAATAAATAAAATATTAAAATTATTTAAATTTCTAAATAAATAAAAATGCTAAATTATTTAATGTTCTACTTAAATACAAATTGGAAATAAATAAAAATTATAAATTATTTAAAATCCTAAATAAATACAAATCCTAAATTAGTTAATGTCCTACTTAAATAAAAATATGAAATAAATAAATTTTTAAATTATTCAAAATCTTAAGTAAATACAAATCCTAAATTATTTAATGTCCTACTTAAATAAAAAAAATTTAGATTATTCAAAAATTTTAAATAAATACTATATCCTAAATTATTCAATGTCCATTCTTAAATAAAAATCTAAAATAAATATAATTTCTAAATTATTCAAAATCCTAAATAAATACAAGGTTTAATGACTATTTTGGTACCAATTGTCTTTTTAAGAAATGTAATTTTGTTCCCACATTTAAAAAAAAATCAATTTGGTCACAAAGTTTTTAAAAATGATTCAATTTGGTCACAACACATAATTCAATATGCAGTGACAACAAACTTTCTAAAGGAGTGAGGACGAAATTGTATTTTTCTAAAAAAAAATTACTATCATGGTGAACTTTGTTTATTCCCTTTCGATCATTGAGATTTGTTCCAATATTTGAATTTTAAAAATAATAAATTATTTTTAAATATTTTGCATCAATTACTTTTTTATAAATTTTAATAATTTTATTGTATCTTGTTTTTTTTTTAATTATTCTTATTATTATTACTCATTTACAAATTGTGTGTTTGGTTTAATTGGAAACTGAAAAGTTTATGCCATTGTAAGATGATAAGTTGTTGAGTTATCAAACAGTGAAATATGTTCACTCTCTTCTAAATATCGATGTTTATTCCAATATTTGCACTGAAAAAACAATAAATTTATTTCTAAATATTTTGCATCAATTATCCTTTTACAATATTTAATTGTTTTATTGTATCATAATTTTTAAATATTTTTATTATTACTCATTTAAGAATTGTGTGTTTGGTTTTATTAGAAATTGAAAAGTTTCCTTTCGTGTTCAATGATAATTTGTCGAGTTACCAAAATGTCATATTTCTTCACTCTCTTTTTATTATTGAGGTATGTTCCAATATTAGAATTGAAATAAATTCATTTTTAAATACTTTTTGCATCAATTACCTTTTTATAGTATTTATTTATTTTTTGTATAGTGTTTTTAAATTATTATTAATATTACTCATTTATGAATTGTGTGTTTAGTTTTATTAGAAATTGAAAAGTTTACTATGGTGTTCAATGATAATTTACCAGAGTTACCACAATGTCATATTTGTTCACTCTCTTTCCATTAATGAGGTATGTTCCAATAGTTGAATTGAAAAAAAATGGTAAATTCATTTTTAAATACTTTTTTACATCAATTACCTTTTCATAGTATTTAATTAATTTTTTTGTATAGTGTTTTTTAATTATTATTATTACTCATTTATGAATTGTGTGCATTGTTTTATTGGAAACTAAAACGTTTTGTGCAGTGTTAAATGATAATTTATTGACTTACCAAAAGGTGAACTTTGTTCACTTTCCTTTAATGATTGAAAAATATTCCAATATTAAATTTAATAAACAATAAATTTGTTTTTAAATATTTTGCATCAATTACTATTTTACAATATTTAATTATTTTATTGTATCATATTTTTTAATTATTATTATTATTGATTTTGTAATTGTGTGTTTTGTTTTATTAGAAACACAACATCTTCCTTCCATGTTAATTGATAAATTTTTGAGTTACCAAAATGTCAAATTTGCTCACTATCTTTCAATTGCTGAGAGATGTTCCGTTATTTGATTTTTAAAAATAATAAATTTGTTTTTAAATATTTTTGTATCAATTACCAAAGTCTTTAATTGTTGGACCACGTTAAACTAATATTAAAAAGGTTGAGACCAAATTGAATTTTTTAAAAAAACCTTGGGATCATACTATTTTTTTTTTTTAAAAAAAAAGACGAAATTGATTTTTTTAAAAAAATTATTGAGACTAAAAAGGTCATTAAAGTAAAATATTTTTGCTTTAATTACCCTTTTATCTTATTTAATTATTTTATTGTATCATGTTTTTTTTTTTAATTATTATTACTAATTTATGAAATATGTGCTTGGTTTTATTGAAAATTAAAAAGTTTCATTGGTGCTAAATGATAATTTACTTAAGTTACCAAAAGGTCAAATATGTTTACTCTCATACAATCATTCAGATATATTCCGATATTTGAATTTAAAAACAATAAATTTGTATTGAAATAATTTTCATCAATTATCCTTTTACAATATTTAATTGTTTTATTGTGTCGTGTTTTTTTAATTATTTCTATTATTATTACTCATTTACAAATTGTATGTTTGATTTTATTGGAAATTGAAAAGTTTCGTATAGTGTTAAACGATGATCTGTTGAATTATCAAAAAGTCAAATTTGTTCACTCTCTTTCCATCGTTGAGATCTGTGTCAATATTTAAATTTAAAAAATAGTAAAAATAAATAAATATTTTTACATCAATTATCCATTTATAGTATTTAATATTTTATTGTATTGTATTCTTTTAATTATTATTATTATTACTCATCTACAAATTGTGTGTTTGGTTTTATTGGAAACTGTACTGGACCAAATAGGTCAGCTCGACACCTGCCATAAACAGGACAACTTAACTCTTGGGCCAAGTTGGTGGGTCATGTGATTGGGCCCAGATGTATATGTCAGTCCCTTTTCGTATAACCCTTCATGCATAAGGCCTAGGCGGCTAGCAAGGGACAATTATGGACTTAGGGGTGCACTTAATGTGCATAGGGTCTAGCTCAAGTAAAACATTTTCTTTTAAACCTAAGCCCATGTGTGTTAGGACACGTAAAGGTTAGGTTGCATGTATGCAAAAGAGGAGTGTAGCGCCACGCTGTGGGCGCCTACGTAGACAGATTGGACCCCTGATGCTGGTACATGAGTTGGTACCCAGGTGGTTATTCTGTTATTATTTTATGCACTCCCTAGAGGAAAGATTTCGTTCTGTTGCAGCACCATGAGGGTATGCCCTTGAGCAGAATATTTTCCTGTTGAGTATGCTTTCAATTGAGATTATATTCTCGTGATACAAAGCTGTTACAAGAGGTAAACTATAAAATGGACTTGAGATCCCAGGTTAAGGTACGTTGTTTATAAGACTGAAACTGACTACTTCTTGTTTCTTATAAGTCATGTACTGACTTGGTCGTCAGAGTGAAATCAACAGGTTAGGCCCCCTCTGTTTCAGCGGAGCTACGTTCTAGAGCAGCAAGAGACAGGCGAAGTTAGAGCTTGTGATCGGAGTCAACCGGTAAGAACATAAACTTTTCTAAAAAGTTTTATTCAATGTTAAATGATAATTTGTTGAATTACCAAAAGGTTAAATATTTTCACTCTCTTTCAATTATCGAGGTCTTTCCAATATTTGAATTTTAAAAACAAACATTTTAAAACTGTACTGGCCAGACCTCAAACATCGACATCAGAGATCGACATCGGTAATCGACGGTCTAGCCACGATGATGGGCCATGTAAGCAGGGCCCCAGGAATGGTATGTGTTGAAACCTAGATACAAAAAGGACCTAATTCATGGGAGAGTCCATGCATGTGATGTGTATAGCACATTCGGGTGCAACACAAGTAAGTATTCCTTGAAGACGCCTAAGCCCACGAGCGCTAAGGTTTCTAGGGAAAGTTGCATGCATAGCACGTGAAGAATTAGGGCACCTACAAAACGGATGAACCCCATAGAGTTGGTACATGAGTTGGTACCCTGTCGGCCATACCGTTAGACTTTGCATTCCAAAAGAGGAAGGTTTTGCGTCGCTGTTGTGTTAAGATTGCATAACAATGCGACATGATGTCTTCTGAGTAACCCTAATTTTACTAGAAGAGAGGTTCTAGTGGGACAGGGAAGTTAACCTAAAAACAGCCTATAAAAGGGAGTTGAGATCCCTGGTAAAGGTACGTCGTTTATAAGACTGGAACCTTTTTACTCATTCATTGTTTCTTAGCCCAATACTGACTTGATCGTCGGAGTGTAATCAACAGGTAGGCCCCCCTCTGTTTCAACGGAGCCGCTCTCTAACATCCAGGTGTGAGCACAAAAACCGCCAGGAATAGGAGGAGTGACCGCCTGCCTCTGAAGTCAACGACGACTAAGTCAACCGGCAAGAACAAAAACATTTTGCATCAATTACCATTTTACAGTATTTAATTGTTTTACTGTATTGTGTTTTTAATTATTATTATGATTATTCTTATTATCACTACTTATTTATGGATTTGTGTTTGATTTTATTGAAAACTGAGTTTTGTGTAGTGTTAAATAATAATTGGTTGAGTTATCAAAATGTTAGATTTTGTTCACTCTCTTTTAACCATTGATATCCATTCTAGTAAAGTTAAAGAATATTATAGATTTATGATAATATTTACTTTTTTATTGGTAAATGTTTTGTTCGATCGGTTTCAAATACAAGTTAATAATAGTCTTCATGTTAAGGTTCGAAAATTATAAACTCATGTTATGATGTTTCTAATGATATGAGTCCTAAAATTCAAATTGAATATAATGATATAAAAAACAAACATATTGATTAATGAATAAAATATTTTCCAAACAACAAAAAATTATGATAATACATATTACTATTATTATAATACATATTACTTTGTTTGAAAAAATTATTATAATAATTATTATTACTTATATTATTTATTATTATTCTAAAATTGTATAATAGTAAATTTTCATATATATTATACATGTTATTTGTTATTATTTTAAATCTTTTGATTTTTATCAAATCAAATTTATATAATAAATAATGTTATATTTTTAAAATAAATCGCAATCGTTATAGGGTTAAAATAATAGTATTTGTACAAACTTATGTCATAAACATTAGTTCAACTTTGTACAAAATTGTCATATAATTTCTTTAATTTTTTATTTTTAACTTGTGCATATAAAATTTCTAATTATTTTATCTCAATATATACATAAATTAATTTTAACTTATAAATAAATTTATTTTCTTTTGTTTTTCTCATATTTTTTTTTTAAATGTTTAAAAACTTGTGAATTGACTTTGTAGAACGGACAAGTACTTTTTTTAAATGAATGGATTTTTGCTGAGAAAAAAAATGAATGGATTTGTTAAGGTATTCTTCAATTCTAAATGTTATTTCCCATTTTTCAACTTGTGCATATAAATTTTCTAATTTTTTTTATCTCAATATATACATAAATTAATTTTAACTTATAAATAAATTTATTTTGTTTTGTTTTTCTCATATTCTTTTAAATGTTTAAAAACTTGTGAACTGAATATGTAGAACGTTCAAGTACTTTTTAAATGAATGGATTTGTTAAGGTTTTCTTCAATTCTAAATGTTATTTCCCATTTATCTAGGTATAAAAATCTTTCTGTTTTAAGTTCAACATTAGTATATTCCTTTTTAATTTGTAATATTATAACACTCCAGACAATACATCTAATTATTACAAAATTATAACTTATAAAAATATAAATATTAACAATATAAAGTTCAAAACAACATTTGAAAGCCCTACAAAACCTCCTACACCTGTATGATCATTTGTTCGTGTATACAGTACTGTCATTGCAGTTCATAACACAACAAGAAAAACAAAGGTAAGCTAGTGAAAATAAAGTTTTATAATATACACAATCAAATTAAAAGAGAAAACCAAATTACATGGATCAATTTCTCAATTATTCAATCTTCTTCAAATCCCAACATAAAACAATCACATAGATCTCACATGGATCTACACATCCAAAATATTCTACAAACAGAATAACAATTGATGCCTTCCGGAAGACCCGTATTAAGTAAGTCCTATCAGAGACTAACACCTGATCCAAAAATTACCAGCGAATCCAAGATAAAGAATCAGGGTAAGTTCAATACAACCCAAGTCCTGCATTATATGTCACGGTGTACAGGAACTCCCCCATCACCTTCTCATCACCTGATATCTTAGTCTATGTGACTTAGATAATCAGTGAAGCTCGAAGATCTTTATTACCACATAGACATCAATACTTAATACGCACACAAACATCAGTCCATACATTATCCCAAATGTATGAATTCAATTCCATACCATTTTCATCATTCATATATGATACATACCATTCAATCACATAACATTAAAAATTCATAACATTTAAGAACCTTTCTAACATTAAAAACAATATTTAATTTCCAAACTATCAAAATCTAATATTTATACATGTTCACACAACATAAAATAAAATCAAACATTTTGTTGTAAACCCGTAAATATTGCGAAATGAAAAACAAAGTGTGTGCAAAAACGAAAAAACAGAGTGTGTGAGAAAACCCTAGCGATTTTTGTTACCGTTGGAGGAGATCTCGAAAGTGCAGCGGAGACTGGATCTGCACCGAGATTGTCGCGCGTTGTTGCCCCCTCCACCCACGAATCGTAGCCGCACGACCGGGAACCTTCACGCCTACTGCTAGTCTTGCGGAATCTTAAGAACATTGCAAGAGACGTGGGTTGTTAGTTCCTCCATTCCCGTGGGTCTTCCCCAATCTCCGACAGCGGTCATGGCTCAACAAGGGTTTGAAGATGTGACAGTTTTGGGTTTCTCCATATATAAATACCGTATCCCTTTGCTTCAGAATACACATCTCTCACTCACCTTCTTCCTCTTCCTCAACCCACCACCATCGTGCACCTGTCCTCTTCACTCACCTTTTCATCTTCTTCTTTCTCTCTCTTGATTTATTATTTTACTTTATAATTATTTTTCTGGTTTATTGAGTTTTTACTCTTTTAAGAGTAAATTGCTAGTTCTAATCCTCGGAAATTTCTGGGAAGTTCCTGATGTATTCTGGGGGACTTGCGCAATACACCGCGGATAAGTTCTTACGGACAGTGATCGCTCACGCCTCAGGAAATCAATTTTGTTCATGTTTAAAGTCTCATTTACTACAATCGTAAGGACTTATGGATGAAAATATGGACGACAACAACAGCGCTGCTCCGAAAACGTGAAATGTTGTTTCCCCAACACAAACCAGTTTTGCAAAACCATTTCCGGATGTCTCGAAAGTTGAAGTCTTCATTGGTCAGAATTTTCGACGTTGGCAAGAATGTGTGTCCACCTTATTGGACATGTACGAAGTTGCTTTTGCACTTACAACTTCTAAACCCGACTCAAGCACAACCGCGAAACAAGTTGATGATTGGATCCATGCAAATAAGGTATGTTGTCACACCTTACTCAGTGTGTTATCTAAAGATCTGTTCGGTGTTTATGCTTCTTACAAGGAAGCAAAAGATATTTGGGATTCTCTTATCCTCAAATACACTGCCGAAGACATCGTCAAACAAAGGTTCGTGATTGGAAACTACTACTGTTGGGAGATCATCGAAGGCAAAGACATCAAAATCCAGATAAACGAATATCACAAGCTGCTTGAAGATATCAAAGCTGAAAGCATAGCCTTGCCAGATGAATTCGTTTCTGAACTCTTGATCGAAAAGCTTCTGCAATCTTGGACGAATTACAAACAACAACTAAAGCACAAACACAAACAAATGTCATTATCAGATCTGATCACCCACATCATCATTGAAGACACAAACAGGAAGGAGTGCGCTGCTACAAAGGCCAAAACTTTGTTTGCCAAAACAAACGTGGTAGAAGACAAACCAGCTCTAAAAAGGTACGACAAAAAATCTGATCATAAAAAGAAATATAATAATAAATTCTCTCGTCCCAATGGAACTAACCTCACTTTCAATAAAAAGGGTAATTGCTTTGTTTGTGAAAATCCAGGTCATCATGCACCTCAGTGCAGACATAGGGCCAAAAACGACTATCCTCCTAAGGAAAATCTAGTCGAATGGGAAGATACAATTGTGGTAGTCGTTTCACAAGTAAATCTTGTGACAAATGTGAGCAAATGGGTGGTAGACTTTGGGGCTACCAGACACATCTATGCAAACAGAAATGTGTTTACCTCTTACACAAGTGTGGGGGGTGGAGAAGAACAAGTTTATCTCAGTGATTCCAGGACAACTCATGTCCTAGGAAAATGAAAGGTTCTTCTGAAGCTCACATCTGGTAAAACTCTGGCTTTGAGTGATGTGCTACATATGCCATCAATTAGAGTTAATTTGATCTTTGTAGCATTGCTAAACAAAGTTGGGGTTAAAGTGTCATGTGATCTGACAAGATTGTTATGACAAAAAAAAAATGTTTTTGTGGGGAAGAGATATTGTGATCAAGGTCTTTTTGTATTGAACATTTATGAAGTTATGAATGAATCTGAATCTTCTGCTTATATTGTTGATTTGTATGATATATGACATGTTAGATTAGGACATGTGAATTATTCGTATGTTATGAAATTGCAATGACTAGGATTAATCAACATGTATGGTAAACAAAATAGTAAATGTGATATATGTGTAGAATCTAAAATAACGAAGAAAACATGTCACTCTGTAGAACGTCAAGCTGAACTTCTTGGTTTAATTCATATCGATCTTGCAGATTTAAAACAAACCATGTCTAGAGGTGGTAAAAATTATTTTGTAACATTTATAGATGACTTTTCTAGATACACCAAAGTGTATTTAATTAAACATAAGGATGCAACTTTTGACACGTTATTAACTTATAAGGCGGAAGTAGAAGATGAATTAAATAAGAGAATTAAAAGAATTAGATCAGATAGAGGTGATGAATATGTTTCATTTAATGATTATTGTGTTAAAGAAGATATTATTCATGAAATAACCCCACCGTATTGACCTGAATCTAATGGAGTAGCTAAAAAGAAAAATAGGACTCTTAAAGAAATGATGAATGTCATGCTTATTAGTTCTAATGCTCCTGATAATTTGTGGGGTGAATCTCTGCTTACCGCGTGTTTCTTGCAAAATAGGATACCACATAGGAAAACTGGTAAAACACCTATATGAATGTCAAGTGGGGCCGCTTGCATGAGATCTTGGCAAGAGCTCTATAACACTCATGAATACCGGGCACGCGCATGGTCTAGTAGCGCAACACAACAATAACAACAAGTAATGCAGGGGTGTATTGTGATTGATAAACCTCTAACATATACTAAGTGTCTTGGTTCATATAGCTTGCTATACCAACTACATTATGTGTTAAGTTCATTAATCTAAGACTGATCCATTAATCTAATGCATTACATCTTAGATGAACCCAAAATCTTTTTCTTTCTTTTTTTCAATGTTTTATCTTTTGCAATAAGTGATAGATTGTTGTAAAACCGTAAATATTGTGAAATAAAAAACAGAGTGTGTGTAGAAACGGAAAAACAGAGTGTGTGAGAAAACCCTAGCGATTTTCGTTACCATTGGAGGAGATCTCGGAAATGCAGTGGAGACTGGATCTGCAACAAGATTGTCACGCGTTGTTGCCCCCTCCACCCAAGAAGAAGAAGAAGAAGAAGAAGAAGAAGAAGAAGAAGAAGAAGAAGAAGAAGAAGAAGAAGA
>Ga0123342_1007229_pt1 | contig 14808 bp, 12 predicted proteins | sample Turbeawhitnodule_FD_89960 | JGI IMG/M metagenome (GOLD analysis project Ga0123342, IMG submission 89960) | Root nodule microbial communities of legume samples collected from Mexico - Turtle bean Mexico white nodule | ecosystem: Host-associated > Plants > Roots > Nodule | place: Mexico: Nepantla...
CAGGTGGTCACCCTGTCAGAGGTTGCACTCCAGTTAGGGACCCCACACGCTAGGTACGCTATTCATTTGTGCTGCTTAAACACATACAGTGACAATTACACAGTTTCGGTGTTTCCTAGCCCTAATACTGACTTGAGCGTCGCAGTGCAAACGGCCTCTAGGGCGTCCTTTGTCTGTGTTTTCAGGCATTCATCACAAGGACGGCACATGCAAACGCAAAGATTCTGGACGAAAGAGTGATGTAGGTGCACGAAGGCATTTCGAGTCAACCAGTAGGAACATTTGGCGCCCACTGTGGGGCTCGATACAAAACATTGTCCCACCAGCAAGAACGAGGAAAATCCAGGAGATGAGAAGTACGAGGCAAAGATCTGTTGCACCAAACGGGGGTGAGGACCCCACCCTGCAACAGGTTATGGAGACGATGCGAGCCCTTCAGGAAGAGATGGCTGCGTCGAGAGCAAACAGAGAACGCATCCAAGCAGACTTGGTAGCGTCACAAGCAATGAGCGAGGAACTGCGCAAAGATCTACAAACCCGCGCAAGTGATCGTGAGGGTACAGATCAGGAGCCTGTGACGCCACCCAGAGAGTTCCCAACACTATTCTCACAAGAAATCGTGGATGCCGTGCTACCAGCCACGCTCGTAGGACCCAAGGTGACCTTCACTGGTACAGAAGACCCGGAGGCTCACCTCAGGCCTTCCATACGCAGATGATGCTGGTTGGGGGGTCCGACGCGGTGAGGTGCAAGTTGCTCATGAGCACACTTGCGGGAACAACGATGGACTGGTTCATCAACCTACCTGATGGCCATGTAACGTCGTTCCTGCAACTCACAAAGCTGTTCAGGGCACAATATATCGCGAATTGGGCTCCCCCGTCCGTCTCCTACGACCTCTTTGATATAAGACAATATCAAGGAGAATCTTTGAAAGAGTTCCTCCACCGCTTTGGAGCACAGGTGGTAAGGTTGAACCTCAAAGACGAGAAGATGATGGTGCACGCGTTTAGGAAGGGCATTGTTCCAGACCCTTCAGCGAGTCACTCATCCGAAACCATCCTAAGACCTTCGCCGAAATAAGGTGCCGCGCGGTGGCCCATATTGCGGAGGAAGAAGTTAGCGAGAAGCGCACATGCGTGGTTCCCACGCGATCGTGCGCGACAGGTCGTCCTCAAACCCTAAGGGTGCACGAGGCAACGACAGAGATGAAGACCCCCGTGAAGCAGCAACCCTATCAACCAAGAAAGCTTAATGCGAGGGGGCGCGGGAGAGATAACATGCCGCCAAGGCACGATTTCGTGGTAGAATTGAAAGACCTCATCGCTATCCCAAACATAGCAGAGAGGCTGAAGGTGCCTCCCAAGATCGACAAGAGGCTCGGGCCCAACAAGAACATCTGGTGCGAGTTTCACCAAGCATTCGGTCATCCTATACGCAATTGCTTAGTGCTAGGACACCAGCTAGACGAGTTGGTGAAGAACGGTCTCCTAAGGGACTATTTGCAAGAAAAATAGGGGACCGAAGACATGGCGGCAACAGGGGGTGGCCCGGGGCATGAAGTCTTCGTGCACGGTGATGTTCACACCATCGCAGGAGGATTCTCGGGAGGAGGGTGTACCGCTTCTCAACGAAGGAGATACTTACGAACAGTGATGTCGGTAGAAGCACAAAGGACCGACGACGCCTTCGACATCGACCTGGTCTTCACCAAGGTAGACCTAGAGGACGTTGTCCCTCCATGACAACGACCCAGTGGTGATCTCAGCGGTAACCGCAGGAAGGTGCACCGTGTGCTAGTAGACCAGGGAAGCTCGGCAGATGTAATGTTCTGGACGACTTTCAACAAGCTGCAACTATCCCCCGACATATTGAGGCCCTATGGTGGCTGTCTCTACGGTTTCGCAGGAGACCAGGTAGAGGTGCGCGGATACTTAGAGTTGAGGACCACCTTCACGGATGGCACCGCGTCACGTACGGAGAACATCAGGTACCTTGTTGTCAATGCCTCCTCTGCTTATAACATGTTGGGTAGACCAACGCTGAATAGGTTAGGGGCGGTACCGTCGACAGGGCACATGAAGATGAAGCTACTGGACCTGACAGGAAAGGTGATTACCATCAAATCATATCAGAAGGAGGTCAAGAAATGCTACGAGAACAACCTCAAAACAAGGAGAGGGATATCTATGGTTACTAGTGGACCACCATACACTGAGGAGGTCCCTCTGCCCGGTGTCAGTCGCGTTGAACCCGACAAGACCATAGCAGAAATCGCTCGTGGGATCAAATCTGATCCGTTTGGCAACCTTGGGAAAAGAGAGATTGGAGAGAAAGTCTCCAAGTTGAGCAACATCCTCAGCCAAACGGCACAAGGTCTGGTCGAAAAGATAGTAGAATGTAGGCTGAAATCGGACCCCGAGGTGTTCGGGAGAGAATCAGGGAAGCCTCTGGGTTCCTTGCTCATTGAGCGTGGTACAGAGACTGTTCCGGCCGGTACAGAGATGAACCCAGAAAGGCGCGTGTCTGTCTTGTCTGGATTTACACTAGTCGGAGGAGGGGGCGACCTCCCTTACCAAGGGTGTAGAAAGGCGCTCATCAGGTTGAAGGGGTACTTAGCCAACCCTCCAATCTTTTGCAACCACAGCCAAGCACATCGCTTAGTTGGTACCCAGTGATGATCAATCAGGCGATCAATTCAGTCTTTGTGCAAAAACGGAACCAGTTTCAAGAACTTATACACAGGGGAAGCAGAGTATGCCAAGGACTTGAAGAAAGACACCAGGTACCAGAGAAGGCAGTCCCGCTGGTTTCACGTCAGGTCTCTCCCGCGTGGACTGTCTCTTTCAGAATGACAGAAGTCCTTGGGACGAAGCAGGCAGACTTAAGACGCTTAAGCAAGGCCCAATTCCTCGCACATGGAACACGGCCGGTTTCAAGTTTTATTTCAGTTAAGCAGTAACGTTGTACATGGTACTAGGGAACGCTCTTTTTCCCTTATAAGGGTTTTTTAACAAGGTCGCCAAACAAATTTCGATTGAAATGTTTTCTCCAGTTATGTACAATTCAGTAAAAACTTGTTTCCTTGCGTTAGAAGTTTCATGAGTGGAGAGGTAGGTTCGTGAGAGAACACCTCCCCTCTTGGGTGAAAACGCTAAGGTTAAACGAAAAAGTTCGCGAGATAAATCTTCCTCGCCTTTGAGCAAAGTCGAGGTCTGCTAAAAACCTTGTTTTCCTTGCGTTAGAAGCCTCGTGAGCGGACAGGTAGGTTCGTGAGAGAACACTTCCCCTTTCGAGTGAAAGCGCCAAGGTCGAACGAAACAGTTCGCCAGTTAAATCCTCCTCGCCTTTGAGCGAAGTCGAGGTCAGTTGATAGTTTGTCAGTTAAATCCTCCTCGTCCTTGAGCGCAGCCGATGTCAGTTAAGAATTTGTTTTCCTCGCGTTAGAAGTCTCATGGGCGAAGAGGTAGGTTCGTAAGAGAACACCTCCCCTCTTGAGTGAAAACGACAAGGTAAAACGAAATAATTCACCAGATTAATTCTCCGCGCCTTTGAGCGAAGCCGAGGTCAGTTGAAAGTTTGTTCCCCTTGCGATTAGAGGCCTCGAAAGTAGAGAAGTAGGTTCGTAAAAAACACCTCTCCTTTTAAGCAAGAACGCCAAGGAGGGACAACCTAGTCCACAGTTAAAACCCTTCCTCACGATGAGGGGAACATACAACAAAACGCTAAAAGAAACATTTTGGTGCCAAACACCATGAGTTAGCAGTTAAGCAAGTCAAAGAGCAGTTTTTGATTTAAGGAAATAAAAACAGCTATATGTTCGAGAAAGTAAAGTTTTGAGCAGATAATAAATTGTTTGTTTGACAACCAAATGCAAGTTAAGGAAAGACCCTGGGAACGATTTGCCCATTTTCGACACGGTTTAATACCGTGAAAGGCGTGGTATCCATCCCAGGATGTGCGCAAGCAACTTGAGCAAGAGTGTCTCCGAATCCCTTGTTATAAGCATCGAGAACATCTTCGGTCAGCTCAACCTCAGCTTCTTCAAACCTCTTAGCTTGTTGAAGGAGTTCGGCCTCCACTTGACCTAGCTACACCTCTTGACTGATGGACCTTTTCTCAAGCCCCGCAATCTTGGACTGGGACACATCAGTAGCCTCTTCTAGCTCGAAGACCTGAATTCGCAAGGGCAGAACTCTTGCCTCCAACTCAGCAACCTCTCGACACTTGACGTGAAGTTGCTTAGAAGGATCTTTTTCAGAATGACGAAGGCGGGCCAACTCCTATTTTAACACAGCCTCACGGGCAGCGAACAAACGAGCCAGCATGGACGTTTCCTCTTCAATCTTGGCTTCTACCGGTTCAGACCTGGTTAGAAAAGCGTTAGACTGAGCAAGAAGAGCCCCAAAATTGAAGTCCAGTCTCTCCCTCGCAGCGGCCTCATCTGAGTCCACAGTCAGCCTTTAAGGACATGCTGAAGGACAAGGGGCAGCTCGAGGGCAGGAGGAGTCACAGAAGCGCTTGTCCCACCAAGGTCAGGGAGCAGGGGAACGTTGGTCGTGTGATCCAGGGGAGAAACTGAGCGATCGATAGAAGAGGAACGGGAGGCCATCGCAGGCGTAGGCTTGGGCCTTTTAGGGATTGGCCCCTTGGCGGAGTTCTCGTCTGAGTTGATCTCTACCACCGCTTTACCCTTGTAAAGGAGTGGGGTGGGAGACGGTTGGACGGCGGCGGGAGAGACCGCGACTCCCGGAGTAGAAGAAGTGGGCGAAGGCGCGGCGGTGGCAAAAGCAAGGGCATGGTGGCGAGAAGTGCCCACATCCCTAGAAATCCCGCGGAGAAGAGCAAGGATATCAGTTAGTCTAGCCCGTTTCTCTTTACTCAAAACCATACCTGCGTGCAAATTTCAGAAGAAACACAAAGTTAAAACATGCGAATGCACGAAAGTAGAGTGTGCAAACACAACATTACGATAACAAGAGTTAGCACCGCCAAAGTCCCAGGTTTCTTGAACCGTAACCCAAAGAAAATTCAGGAAAAAGGAACATAGGGCGACTGAAATGCAAAGATTAAACCGCCCAGACAGTTATCTAACATCAGAATCAATAAACGTGTGCGAACAATAGTCAAAGTTCGTACCTTTGATCAAATAGCAAGAAGTTGCTGGAATGTGTAGGAGAAACACGAGAATGCTTGAGGAAGAAGATGGAGCAATCAAAGTTTCAGAGAATGATGGAACATTGATTAGACGCACGCGTTTTCAAACGTTTAAAGAAAGAAAAGAAACGTAAGCGACGTTAAGCCCCAACCGTTGATCAAAACACGTGTGCGCAGATAAGACAGGCCCAGAAAGACGTCACTTTGATGCGGTGTTCACGTCCTGTCACACAGAGCCACGTAGGTCACCCAGGGCAAGGACTTAGTCTCTTCGTTGAACGAGTTACAGCTCGAGACTGGGGGCTTATGTACCGATCAGTCTTTGGGCGTTGTTGACCACTGATAATGTTGGTGCCACGTAAACGGGTCCCACGAGCGGCGTGAGCCAGCGTCTCGTGAAGCACGTGCGCCAAGGAGCCAAAGAGTGGTCAGACATCGGTCATCAGGATGTACTGACGTGCCACTAGACAGCGTGGAGAGACCGGACATCAGAAACCCAAACAGTAGAGCTGGGCCACGAGAGGTGGGTCCTAGACCAAACACCAGTTATCTGTAAGGGAGAAGCTTAGATCACGAGGGTTTATGCGTGTAGAGTGGATGACGCGTTCAGACGTAACACAAAGTGTAGAGCCACTGGAAAGATATGACCGGTGAGGGTCGCATTCTAGGGGTGAGCTGCATGCATGACATGTGAACAACTAGGGCACTCCCAGAGGCGGGTGACCCCAGAGATCAGGTGCACGAGGAGGCACCCGGGTGGTCACCCCGTCAGAGGTTGCACTCCAGTTAGGGACCCCACTCGCTAGGTTATCCTAAGAGTAGGGTAACAATAGTGTTGGGCCCGTCCCGACAGAAAGGCCCATTTTGGGTAAAAATGAAACCTCAGTTTCAGTCTATAAATAGTAAGATAACAAACTTGGCAAGGTACGCTATTCATTTGCGCCGCTTAAACACATACAGTGACAGTTACACAGTTTCAGTGTTTCCTAACCCTAATACTGACTTGAGCGTCGGAGTGCAAACGGCTTCTAGGGTGCCCTTTGTCTGTGTTTTAGGCATTCATCACAGGGACGACACGTGCAAACGCAAAGATTCTGGACGAAAGAGTGACATAGGCCAGTGTTATCACTTATCGGCCATGGCGTCGCCATGGCGGATTTCGATGGCGGAATTCCTGACCACCGTCACAACAAGGCGGTGGCGAATCGGATTTCTCATGGCGGCCCATGGCGGCCGCTTTTGCCATGTCGGAGTGCTAACGGATATTGGAGATATCGAAAAAAGTAGAGAAAAGACGGGAGTTGCGGCGGGGCTGCGCTTAAGGAAGAAGGGCTTGCGGCGACGCTGAACATAAGGAAGATGGAGCCGGTGGTGCATGACCTTACCCTAATTTTGAAGAAACTTAAGTTTGGGCCTAAGGCCCATTTCAACTTTAACCTAATAAAATTTAAATATTTAAATGCTCTGCAGCAGTGTGCCGCTGAAACCCTAATAAAAAAATCAAAAAATACTTAAATTAGGCTTTTTGGGCCTATTTAAGTTTTTGGGCCAAAGGCCCATTTCATCTTTAACCTAAAAAAACCCTAATAAAATTAAATATAATTTAAATATTGAATGCTTTGCAGCAATGTGCCGCTGAAACCCTAATAAAAAATCACGAATTACTTAAATTAGGTTTTTTTCCCCTATTTTGGGCCCATTTAAAACATTATAATTACACACCACATTTTTTATCTATGTGACAGCCACTACACTCTCATTATTTTTGTATTTTCTGAAGTTATTTATATATATTTATATTATATTTTTTTTAATCGTAATGCTTTCGCCATAACCCGTTATGTTGTCCGTTATAACTCTGTAAAAGATTTTTGGGGTCTCCGATATGAACCGTTATCCGATATTGATAACACTGACGTAGGCGCACGAAGGCATTTTGAGTCAACCGGCAGGAACAATAGTGTTAGAGAAATATAAATTGTAAGTGTCAGGTAACGGGAAATCATCCTTTAGGCGACAAGTTTGTTGGTTTAGGCAATGAATTTGTTGGTCATGGGGTATCATTTTTGGAAGGCCTAGTGAGATTAGCAGTGATGCTTCTGTTACCAAAATTTTGAAAGTTTGAGAAACAATTAAAATCCGTGGATTCCGAAATTCATTTTTCTAGTATCTTACATCTCCTACCCCTTGAATCAGTTTTCTAGTACTTAAACTTATCTAACGAGCACTAAGAAGAAAAAAGTCCTATAAATATGACATGTCTCAGGTTGAGAGAACACTTGAACTTACTGGCTTAAAGTTACTACTTTGACCAGAACAAATTGATGTCCACCATGGGATTAGGTAAAATTTTTCCTACCTGCACAAGACAACACAATATAAAATTATTAGAAACCAAAGACAAACCGTTCAACGCGAAGAAGATGGCCATCAAGTCATTAGGGTACAATGATCCTGCTCAGTTATGATAGCATTCTTGGCCCTTTTCAAAGGCTTCATAAGTCATTAGGGTACAATGATCCTGCTCAGTTATGATAGCATTCTTGGCCCTTTTCAAAGCCTTCATTCCTTAAAATGACAAGCCATTTCTTTCTTGGAGATTTTCATTTGGTTATTTGGAAACAAAATAATAAGGTTAAAACAAGAACATAAAAAAAGTAAACTCTAAGAGGGAGTTATATATTGCTGTAGACTTTCATATGTACGACTCGGTATTCAAGCTTTAGTAGGATGGCTATATCTAAATTAGGCTCTAGCTTTTCCAATTTCTCCCAGTTCTTTGTGCTCGAACAATTCAAGCTTTTCCATCTTTGAGCACTTTGAACGTGAGGGTTTTGTGTCCTATTTATAGGAAAACCCTCTAGTAAGGTAGGGTTATGAGTAGGGCTTGGATTCTCAAAAAACGGCCTTTTAAACGCTTATAGGAGGATTGGAAAAGGTCAAGACACCCTGCTAACACTATTTAATGAAGCCCACAACCGGCGAGAAGAGGTTTGAAACTCAGAAATAAATATCATGTTTGAGGTCAGAATTATGTCAAAGTGTGTGCATAATATATGAAAGGCACGGAAAAACACTTAGCTATTAGGATGTAGTGGGTGTGGATGACATTCATCAAAGTACTTTCTTTTCAAAGGAATCTAGGGGAAGATGGAGACCGAGCTTAATAAAAACAATGTCGTAAAAAATGTAAAATTTACCCTCTACATCGTCGAATTCATTCTTGCAAACCGGCTCGTGCAGTTCACATGCTTGAATTCCACGTGGATGTGACGTTTGAGAATCTCGTATGAGGGTTCTAGAATGCTTACTTAGTCTTTTTGTTCTATTCGTCTTAAGACTGGAAGGCTGTGTATTGACTTGGATTTAAGGTGTCTGACGAATTACATAGAGAAGAGAACACCTCATAATAGTGTTAAAGGAAATATAAAGTCTAGCATCAGATAATGACAAATCGTTCTTTAGATGATAAGTTTGTCGGCTATGAGTTGTCCTAATGAGTGTGTCTGCCCTGAATTAACTTGTTATGTCTCCTCTTAGTCTGTTTGATCCAGTGACGCAACGTCTATGCCTCTTTTTTATGATTCAGGTAAAAATTTATGCCAATGCTTCAAGAAGACGGATTTTACAAGCTTTTGGTTGGTCCGACCTTTCAGATAGACTCTGTACAAATGGAAATAACACGCTTATCCATGTTCTGCCTATGGCATCTTTGAGACCTGAGGTTTAATTTTATGCCGTTACATTTTTCCTCTTAAAATTTTGTTTTGTCTATCATAATTCACGATAATGTTTTTACTTGTTACTTTAGACCTTAAAGGATTACTTGAAGACCTACAAGGAGCAATTTACAGCAGTTTTGGCGTTTCGTCCAACAGGTATTTTACCAATACTTTAACTTGACTTCCGAATCATCTTGGTATTTTAAGTTATCAATAGAGAACATATTTGTGCTGACAGAGTCGTTTAATTCAAGTGTCAAATACTTCATCCTTCGTATTTTTAGGTTGGACTTTCAGTGAGAAGATAAGCAACGATCTGGAACTAATTAAACCTGTTACCAAAGGAAATATCACGATATATGGTAAGATTAACTGCATCTCGGCAACCACTCTTGCTATAAAATATGAAGTGTACTGAACTGTGGTGGATCTGGGTATAGTGTTTCTTCATAGTAACGATCTGCTTTGAGATGCTGAAATGCTAAGTACTAGATCATTGTCCCTGAGTGTCAACAGACTTTTAAAGTTGTTTAAGGCTCCTGTTACGTAAAAATTAAGAAATATAGTTGATGTTATCATTCTTATAAAAAATGCTATTTTTTATTATACTTATATTATTAATTCATTCCGTCATTTAATATTTTTCATTTCTCTTAATTCCGTGATAAATGTGTATTTAAAACTAGGTGAAGGTTAAGATATATTTGACAAGATAATTAATATTGTTTTTAATTTTAAATTGATAAAAAAAAATATTGTTAAAAAACTAGCTCTTAAAAGGTATGGAAGTAGCAATAGTTATTTATCTACCATTGCAGCACAGTTCACGAGTCCCTTTTCTTACTTCTTCCAGGGGTTCCCTACAGTGAGCACTCCAGCTTTACAGAACTGCGAGATTTTGTTCAGGTCCGGAACTAAATATTGTGATTACTTTCACCGAGACATGTTAGTTTATTTGATGATATCGACAAACTTGCATTGTTTTCCTTTTGGAGTGAATTTATCTTTATCTTCACAGTTTTTGAGACCTGACAAGATCATTCCAACTGTGAATGTTGGGAATGCTGCTAATCGAGAAAAGATGCAATCCTACTTCCGAGACTGGTTGAGGTGCTAAAGTATCTGATTCTCTTCTCTTTCCAGAAGAGATTTAAGTGTTAATCTAAGTTTTCCATTTTAAAACCAATTTACGGGACTCAACATTGCTGCTTGGAGAAGGTATATGTGAATTTTATTTACACTTCTAATCGATTGGATTACATACTTTCTCAAATTGCAATGCAACATGTGTTTTTCTGCTTGTTTCAGTTTAAGCCCCGGTATACTTGTCATTTGTTGCCACTGAATTTCAGCCGCAATGTAGGGCATTCAAAAATATAATGACAACTGTTCTCCGGAGCTGAGTTTGGATGATCAGATCATCGAGATGATCTCTTTCTGCACACCAATACTTGATGTTGGAGTCGTAAAGATGAGAAAGCTTCACTTGTAAAAAATAAGAATACTCTGACACTAAGTGAAAGCATAAAATATGAATGTAATATGTATTGAGAATATATGAATTGTCTTATAATTTTTTTTTTATCTTCTCATTTGTCTTAGCATAATATCATGTCAATTATAACATAATTGAATAACAATAAGTATATCTTTAATCTTCTTGCATTAATTAATTTATGTAAAAAGAATAAAAACTAGCATAATAGAATTGAGTAACAAGATTTTATCAAATAATATATCATTAATTTTTTTATATATTCATTAAATTGAAAGACTAATAATTTTAGATATCTCGGCTAATTTTCATAAGAGATAAAATAAGACATATATAAACTTTATCAAAAGCTCGCTTTTGTATTGATTATGAACTCAAGCTGAACTACAATACCTACTTGTCCAATTAAGAACACAAATGATTTTATAAGTTTACAACAATTTTATACCTGATTAAGGTTACAATGGTTTTACATTGCTGATCTAATACACAACCTCCAACCTTAAGTCGAGCGGACGAGGAAAAGAGGCTTGTCCGTGTACATATGAAAAGACTCCCCTTGTTTAAAAACAACTTTGTGTGTGGCTTTAGACACTCCATAACAAGACGTAGATCTGACAATTTTAAATGCTTAGGTATACATGTCATTCATTTAGTGGCTTTTCAAAAAGTAAAACGTTTTCGTTACTTTTTCAAAAATAACCTCCATTTCCTCCACTTCATTTGTCACCCTTTCGCATTCCTCCTTCACTATCATTGCTCCTTTGCAACCTTCATCTCCTCCTAGGTTTGACTTATTTCTTTTGTCGTTAAGTCCTTTTTCGGTGGTGGTTCATAGAAATATCGTATTTGTTGGTTCTGGATTTCTGTTCATATTTCCTCAAAAATGGACAACCTCTGGATATCATTGGGCTAGAAAGGAACTGCTTAGGGAAATTTCTTCCTATATTTCTTGGGAGAAAGTTAGAGACTTTCGAGAATTTGGCTCACTTAGTAAATCTGACAAGAATCTTATCAAGGGTTGCGTGTGATCAAGATGAACCTGTTTGTAGGGATGAGTCCACTGACCCTGTAGATCCATTTTGTTATTTCTATGATACCTAATAGATTTGTGTCCTCCTCTTTTCGGTTTTGTAGATGATTTGCGGAAGCTTTATGGATTGGAGATGGAGCAAGGTCCTTCTAGGAGTGGTGGTGACCTTGAAGGTGCATGATATGTAGGATTTGAGAGTGGTGAGGCCAACTCTACTTGGAAGGTGATGGTTTAGGAAGATCAAAAGCCTAACTTAGAGGTTTTGGGCAAAGAGTGATATTGGCACAATTTTGACAGCAATTCACTCATGTATTAATCTTTAATTTACATGAACCAAACTCCTCTATATATAGCAAGAGTGAGCTGAAAATGAAAAGAGAATTGGAGGGAAATTCAAATGTTGGCACATGGGAAGATGGCTCCTAAATTCAGCACATGTGAGGTAGGTTCTAGAATTCTTCCATGTGCTAGGAATTCTAGAACCTTACGCTCCACTTAGGCTAAATGTGGGATAGACCTAAGTTTAATTAGGAGTAGAAAACTCTAATTAAACTTAGGTTAACATTTTAGGTACCCCTTTGCATGTTTCAACAAAAATATAAAAGAATTAAACTATGCTACTTTTGACAAAAATGTAAAAACTATTCTACACTAGAGTTTATGACATGTAGAATGCGTCCTCTTGACCCCTCTTTGACCATAACTTTAGTGGTTGCTTCAATTTGACATTTTGGTGGCCTTTCAATGGATTGGTGCTGGGGCCTCTTCCATCAATACCTTATTTATTAAACCAGGGTTGCGTCTACCTTCAGATTTGTTTGAAAAAAAGCTTTTAACCGAGTTAAATGTTGCCCTAGTCCAGCTTTATTCGAATAGTTGGGTCTTCATTCGTGCGTTCAATATACTTTGCCACATTTTGGCATTATTCATTCTTTAAATATAGTCCTCTATTTTTTTTAGTTTAAGAGCTGACTGATTCTCCCTGCACCCGATCATTTTGAACTGGCACCCAATCACATATAGGAAAAGACGAAACTAGCTTTAATGAATTTGAAAATACCTTAAAGTGTGATTTGCACCCAATGTCATGCATCCAACCCTATTTTTCTTCTTCTTCGTGCGTGAAGTGGCAACCGCAACCACCGTCAGCCACTGTCATCCACCATCGTCTCCATTCGTTTGCTTCACCGTCAGTGACCTTCATCATCGCAGGCAGAGTAGCAGCCGCCACGGTCAGCTTCTGAAGTCGAAGAAGTCAAGGTACTCTGTCATGCCTACCGGATATTTTTATCCGTAATTCATTATTGACTTCCACACATTTTTATTCGTAGTTCATTATTGCATTCCAGATATTTTTATCCGTAGTTCACTATTGCATTCCATATATTTTTATCCGTAGTTCACTATTGCATTCAAGTTTTCTTGGAATGAGGCCGACCTGAACAAACTGATAGCAACCTGAACAAAATTGTTGAGGTTTTGAAGAATGATATCGTTAGCTCTTACAAAGTTGGCTTTGAAGCTGCCATGGAGCAAACCATCATCGTTCACCCCTCTATTGATTTATCTGAGATAATTCTGTGCAAGGTGGTGGTCGATGGGAGATTAGTAGAGGATATTTAATTTCTTTTTCTGTCTTATGAACATTTATCTATTTAAAAATTGAAGTGTTTTTTTTAATTGAAATTCCATTATGCAAGCGCAATGATTTATTTGTTAATGCAATTCATCTAATTGGATTTTTAACTAAAAGAATGACTTGCGTTGTTATCCGGAAATGAACTTTAGACTAAAGGTTCAACTCGACCAAAAATTTACACATGAGCGAAGTTTTACCTAGACGATTCAGTAAAAAAGGTCATTATTCCAAAAATAAAATTTTACACCAATAAATCAATATAAAATGGATTTAACCAAATTAAAAAATTTCAGTTTACCTCAAATACTAACCTCAGACTATGACTTTGAATGGAAAAGTAGATTTGAGTTTGGTCGGAAAAGTAAATCCGAGAATAGAAAGTAGATCCATTTTGAATGGAAAAATAGTTTTTTTTAATCGAAAAAGTATATTCATTTTAAAGGAAAAGTAGATTCTTATTTTGATAGAAAAAGTAGATTTAATTTTGAATGGAAAATTGTACCGACTAGTCTCAGGTGTCGTTGACAGCTAGTAATGATGGGACCACGTGAACTGGGTCCCACGAGCGGCATGGGCCAGTGTTTCGCAAGACACGTAAGTAGAGGTGCCGAAGAGTGGTCAGACACCGATCACTAGGATGTGCTGATGTGTCCTCGACAACATAGTGAGAGCGATGTGACATCGAACATCGGTGACTTAAGACAACAGAGCTGGGTCACGAGAGGTGGATCCCAGACCACACACCAATTATCAGTTAGGGAGAAACCTAGATCACGAGGGGTCCATGCATGTGGGGTGGATGACGCGTTCAGGGGTAACACCAGTAAAAAACACTGGAAGAGATACGACTCGTGAGGGTCATGTTCCAGGGGTGAGCTGCTTGTATGGCACGTGAACAGCTAGAGCACTCCCAGGACGGATGGTCCCAGAGATTAGGTGCACAAGTTGGTACCCCGGTGGTCATCCCGTTAGAGGTTGCACTCTAGTAAGGGAGCCTTACGCGTTAGATTGCCCTAAGAGTGGGTGATAGCGGCGCTAAGGCACACCCTCAATAACCTTAATTGCGGTTAGCGGAAACAGTTGAAACCCTAGAGTATATAAGGGGTAGTATTAAACCTAATGAGGTACGCTATTCACACGCGAATTCTTACGCAACTTTTACTCAGATACACAGAGAGCTTTTTACAGCTTACCTTTGGTGTTTCCTAGCCCTATACTGACTTGAGCGTCGAAGTGCAAACGACCTCTAGGGCGCCCTTTGTCTTTGCATTTTCAGGTGTTTGATCGAAGAAAGGCACGAACGAAGGCAGAGATAATTGGGTGTGCGATCGTCGTAGACGCGCGAAGATAATCGAGTCAACAAGCACGAACAAAAATTATATTTGTGTTTTTTTTGGAAAAGTAGATCCGTGTTTTTGTTCGAAAAAAATAGATCCAAGATAAAAAGTAAATCTGATTTTGAATGAAAAAGTAAATTTGTGTTTTTGTCAGAAAGGTAGATTCAATTTTGAATGAAAAAGTAGATCCGCGTTTTTGGTTGGAAAAGTAGATCCAAGATCGGAAAAGTAGATCCAAGATCGGAAAAGTAGATTCATGTTTTTGATTGGAAAAGTATATCCGATTTTCAACGGAAAAGTAGATTCGCATATTTGGTTGAAAAAGTAGATCCAAGATCGGAAAAGTAGTTCTGATTTTGGACGAAAAAGTAAATTTATGTTTTATATAAGAAAAGTATATCTAATTTTAAACGGAAAAGTAGATC
>Ga0123342_1007230_pt1 | contig 14807 bp, 7 predicted proteins | sample Turbeawhitnodule_FD_89960 | JGI IMG/M metagenome (GOLD analysis project Ga0123342, IMG submission 89960) | Root nodule microbial communities of legume samples collected from Mexico - Turtle bean Mexico white nodule | ecosystem: Host-associated > Plants > Roots > Nodule | place: Mexico: Nepantla...
ATAAAAAATATATATATATATATATATATATATATATATATATATATATATATATATATATATATATATATATATATATATATATATATATATATATATATATGAAGTACAAGAATTTGACTATGGATAACATTTCCCCAATTAAAATCATGGAACTAACTAAATTAGACTAGTAGTGTCGGTGAAATTATCTAACTTCCAAAATAGTTAAAAACATGTGACAAAACATTAACTATAATATGTGTTATAATTAAAATTAACCATATATACTCATCTGATAATTCGTACATAGTTACCAAAGTTAGAGTAGATGAAGTCAACCACTACTATTTATAGTACCAAATACTAGAATTAGTAACAAAATGATGAGTATCTAAAGCACATGTAGATGATGAACAGAGTCAATTCTAATAACAGTTTGCAGCTTGAAATAACATGAATATATGTACTTTAACATGTGGACAATATAAACTTAGAAGAATAGTTTTGTGTAGAATAAATTAAAGAAAAATAATGTAGTTGAAAATGAAGCAAAGAAGTAATTATTTAGATTTGTTTGTGTTTGCAATTACAGCTATATAGCATGAGGCATTTATAGGAAAAAGGGGATATTAAAGATGGTAGTATCCCACATTGTGATTATACAAATGCGTTCACATGGTTTGGGGTCAAAGGGAGCAATTAAGATTCCTTCACCACAACTTTAATCAAATATGTTACGTCAATTATCCCAACTCACTGCAACTTCCTGTGCTTCTAATTACACCTTACTAAACCTCTTTAAATTATATAATTCTTCAAACTTCTTCTGCAAATCTTGCAATTCAAATCACCTTATTTTTCTATTTATCTCTAATCCATTTTTTTTTGTTCTCATAGAGGTAACAAGTGGATTGTAGAAAAATGGTTAATTAACCGTTTCATCAACTTTCAATTTATGATATTATATTTTAATTATTTTTAGAAAATCACTTTTAGAAATGTATAAACTCTTCACTTTAAACATACAATTACCATAATTTTTATGTGAATAGTTTGATGCTAAGATAATAGATAAATTTTGTCATTTTAAACTTTATTATGTATGTTTTCGACGTAAACTTACATAATATGGAAAAAAAAAATATATAAGAAAAATTATATTTCGAGCTCAAATTTTGCTAAGCAGTCATGGACGTATATCACGATTAATCTTTTAAATATAGCATCCTTATAATTATTTCACGACTTACTATTTTAATATCTACTTTGTTCACTTTTTTTTTAATTAATCTTTTCTCAAGTTAATTGAGATTTTTTTAATATATATATATATATATATATATATAAATATATTATTTTTAAAAAAAAAATAATAACTATAAAATATTTTAGGGAAGTTCTAACTTATTAAAGAAGTTGAAAGGTTATATATATTATATATTTTCAAAAAATACCAAAGACAAAGCATGTTAACCATCCAAAAAAGATTTCTATATTTATATATTCAAAAAATTTCTATGTTTATATATTCTTGCTAACATATTTTGTAGTAGACTTTTTCAGTTTCAATATTTTAAAATGATGTGTTTGTGGTATAAGACACTAACGTATTGGTGAGGTGTTCAATTTAAAAATATTTATTGAATTTTTTGACAATTCTAGCACAGGTTTAACATAATCTTAAAAAGAAGAAATATATTGTTTTTAAAAAAATTTAAATTTATTGTATAAATTTTTATTATGATTATAAAAATAAGAAACAAATCATTTTGAACCAATTATAAAAAACATATTTTTGCTAAAAAGAACTAAAACACACTTAATACATATAAATTTTTATTGTCAATTTATATAATTTATAATTATATAATATATAAATTCGTATTCTGGTATCATACATTTTAACGATTATACGTATATCTGTGTACGTATCGTATCATGATACATAAATACAATATATAGTATTTATTTTTTCAGAAATGTATGTCATATTTTTTCCATTTTTTTTATATGTGGTCATATTTTAGAATTATTCAAATCTTGAATCAATGTATCTCACCCTAAGAAGTTCTTATTTAGTGATTTTTATCTAATGCATATGCCTTCATCTCATTGAAATGGTGGCTACAAGATTTGATGAAAGAGAAATCTCCCAAGCTTGAGACATGGAAGAATAATTGGTGAGGAACTCAGCAAATAAAATTGCTAGGTATAACTGTATAGGAAATAATAATATTTTTATTTAGTGGAATACCTTGCTTAATATAGGATCATAATTAATTGTATTTCGTCCCTAGGGATGTGTAAGGGATAAATGGCCCACAAGACCTAGCCAACATGCTTCGGCTTTCCATCCCCACACAGTGTTGCGTTATGTCAACACCAACTTGCAGAAGCTACCCACCTCTCCAACCATTTATGTGTTCACATCCATGGATCCACTCTTCTAATTCACTATAAATAATATCAATAATAACTACTATTCATACAATCATTTCTACATATACCTTCATCTTACCTCCAATAAAAATAATGTTAATTCATAATATATAAATAATTTAAAAATAATATTACTATGATTTTATAACATTAGTTTAAACTGTATATTTTTGTTTCGTTTTATGTCTCTTTTTAGTGTATCACCTACTTCATTAGATATCTTTATGTCTTGGCATCTTATTTCTGTTGCGTATGTAAAAGGGTGATGTATAACATCACTCAAGTATAATAATCGGATGTGACATGGATGGGTTAATATACCAAAAACCGATAAAATTAAGTAGTAGCTATAATGATGGATTTGAATATTTGATGCATTAAAAATGAAAGTGAAATTAAGTTGACGAATAAATAGAGGTATTAATGTAGTTATTTTGAAAGTGGGGGTTATGTGAAAGCAATTAGATTAATGTGGTAGAGCAGAATTCTAGAAGAATCTGATGATAATATTGAATGGGGAAATAAAAAGGTGAAATGATAAAGGGAATATATTATTGGATGAATATTGATGAAGCTGAGGATTGTGATTGTTGTCTGTATGAATAATGGTGTTAAAATAATAAAAGTTTGTAGACAGAGAAATAATTTGATTGGTTGGTGGTATCCAAAAGATAGCTAAAGTCTAAAGATGATGGTCATTGCACAACTACAAACTGTCTGCTTGTAGCCACCATTTGATTCCATTATTCTGAACTCAAGTTTCTGCTTTTATAATTTAATTTTACTTAGCGATAATTACACTAAAAACTTTGCTTTATGAACTCATCTGAAGGAGACAGATTAGTTCCCAACATGCTCAAAAAATTAAGATAAAAGAGTTTGAAGCTGGCGTGGTTTCCTCTTTCAAAACTTTCAAATGGATGTCTGCATCATTCCACGGATTTTCCAGCTCACCACAATTACAAATCTCTAATCCGTTTCTAACATTTATTACTATAAAATCAAAATTCAATCCTCTCCTCAAATTCACCTGCTTCTACAAATATTCTCATAAATCAAATCATTAAATCAATCTCTTAAATAGATTTTAATATTAAAAAATAGGCTTTAACATTAAAGGCGTTTGAAACAAATCATGAGGGACCATTGATTTAAAGCTTTGATATTACCCATTCTCTGAAATCAAATAAAATTTCAACGCCAGAATATCCATTTCATTTAAATTGCAAGATTCACGAATCATAATGACCACAAATAAGTATTTAGCGTTTTAAATTCGGTGGTCATGAAAAGATCTCCTAGCCGGCAAGTAATAGCAGGCCCTGCTGTTCGCCATGTTGCTTTTTAATTGATACCATCAAAAGTAATAAGCACAATGCCAGATATTCCATTTTTTTAGTTTTTATATCTATGTATATGCCATTGTTAAGGCATGATCATCAATTCCTCTTTAGACCTTTCATTAGTGGGTGTATCTGATTCCAACTCCTTAACAAATTACTTTTCAATTATAAACTTTCTTTGGCTCTGACGGCTCACTACGATTTTCAAATTTACTTTCTAAAAAATATGGCATGTGATAATATAATATTTTTAACTAGCAAATTAAACAAAATATCAGTGAGTGAAAACCTGTTGCTTATTCCCTAAACACATCCTTAGTTTTGTTAAGCTATATGAAATAAGAATTTAAAAACTCTAGGTCCGTCCAAAGAATGAGATCGATGGCATCTCTTTTCCAATAATTGGACTTAAATAATTAGAAATATTGCGTTGTCTGAATCTGGAACCAAATGTAGTGTTATTACAGTTCATGATTTCACATGGCCTTCTGTCCCTTAAAAACTGCGATGGTTCATTTCCCCAGAGCCAAACAATTGTACTGTGACTGTGACTATACTTTTTTTAACAATGATACAAGTCCCAAATAATCTTTTCCTTCACTATATAGTTTGGTGTAATATCAAATGAGTAAAGAATCTCTGATTTCTGTTAAAAAAAACTGTCCTAGATTTATCCCATGCTGTGACTATATCTACCAAATCTGATCTCATACTTTATTATTACTAGCATAAAGTATTGTACCAGAAAATTCAAAACGAACGACACAAATGTGTATCAATGCTCATGGTAGGCTAAAAGAAGTAAAAGAAACTAATCAATGTTACGAGGATCAGCAACCTAGTAGTTTTAAATGTGGCCAACTAACATTAGATACTCGTTTCTTCTCAACTTGGCATTTCTTTTCATTCTTCTTAGGTCTATTCTTCACCGCCTGCACCTGTTGCTTAGGAGGGCACGAGTTTCTAATTTGTTCCTTCTCATTCTCACATTTTTCCTGCAACGATATACATGTTAAACATTGATTCTGATATTCATTCCAATAACAGCATATTCTGCAACCAGCAGAAACACCTTGTAAATGGCTTCCATGTTGCTTGAGGTGTTGCCAATGCCAAGGTAACAATAATATAAAACAAATAGGCTATACAGTACACATTGCCTATGAAGTTGCTGCCAATTAATTTACATCATAAACTAATTGCTGGCTCTTTGGACTTTACTGTTTAGTTTATTTAGATACAACCAAAAAGGAAAAGTATAACATACTAGAAGCTCCATTAATTCGTGATGCGCATGATTTTCTTTTATCTGTATAAACACACACTGTTTAGCAAACAGATGCTTGTGGTCCTTACAAATTTTTATGTTAGGTAAGCCTAGTATTTTAATCTAACTGGATTTGGCTATATTTTTTAAGGGTGAAAGAGACATAATGTTTATATTTTTTTTCTCATATCTAGATGTTACCATTTTATTCTTTATTCTTGGGCTAACAGGACAGTATTATATATGATCTAGGACCGAAACTCCAAGCACTGATTGTAGCACAGGAATCAAGAAAAAAAAGTGTATGAAATTTAGTTTATTTGACTATTGGATGGTGGCAGTTATAAAAAATTTACAGGGGTTAGTTGTAAACCTGTAATCTACAATGTAAACATTATTGGAAATAACGAACTGCTCTATTTCAGTAATGTTTTGTTTTCTTACCTGGGATATTTCAGTTGTCTTAATAGGCACTAATCCTCTCTCATTATTATTTGAGAGATTGTTGAAAGTTGGACATGAGGAACATATTTCTGTCTTGGATCCTTGGCTGGACGAAACCAACCCAGAAGTTTGTGTAGCCTCCCCAGAAGTTTGTGTGGACTCACGGGACAAAGGGATAGAGTTGCCACTTGAATCAATCTCTACGTAAAGCTAAAGGAACACATTATTAGATTAACTTACATGGCAGATAATATGTTTACACTTAGAAAATAATTGAATTCATATAATGACAGTGTTGATGCACAAAATAGTGATGATAGTGTGTGTGAGTGTAAGGTATATATGTTGCTAAATTTTGTTGCTCAGTAGTGGATGCTTATAAAAGGGTGTCATTTTCACAGGCATACTCCATTTAGATGAGAGACTTAGCGGTTTAAGCATTATATGTTTCATTAGGTACTCGAAATCGATTCCCTAAGATCATAAACTTTTTTTGCAAGTGTTTATGTCATCAAAGTTGTGAGCTTCCTATTTCTATGAATCTATGATTATCTCAGGAAGTGTGCAGATCAGTAATCAAGATATATTATTATCTATTAATCAAGACAGCATCTGGGGTGTTTGTTGTCTAATATGGAAAATTAACTGTTTTAATAATTAAGAAAATTGTCATGGTCTTAATTATTTATCAAATTAGCTTAATTTATGCATTTTCAATTGGGTAAAATATTATGTGAGTTTGTTTCTATCTATTAATTTTGTTAGTGAAAAAAAATCACATACTGAAAGGATGAAAGTTACATAATTTTAAAATGTGAAATGCAATTATTAGAGAAATGGAAAGCAGATGGAATTGAATGTTTAACCTTAAAAAGTCTGTTTTCAAGGGAGGCAACTCGATCAAACAATGTGCCTTTAAAGAAATCCTCTTTGGTGGACAAATCAAAAGATTGTTTGGCTTTATCAGCAGGGACATTGGTGCCATATCTTTGTTTTCTTTCTAAATATTTCATCTGTCATGACAAGCATAAATACAGATATATAAGAAAAAACCGATGCACAGAAGGATAAATAAATGTTTGAAAGGCTAAGAATGATATGTGAGAAAATTGATGTGATTGTGACAAATAAGAAAGGGTTAGAGAAGTGAAAAGCTCACAATGAACTCCAAATGATCCAGCCTAGCAATGAGAGAGATGGATGAGTGATGAGAGGGTAGTTTGGGGTCATCCATTTTTGGCACGTTCGTAGTGTTCTGTGTTTTCATCAAATTAGAACCATGTGTTATATATTATGACACACAAGTGCTCTCACTAAAAAAAGACATAACAAACAAACAACAGAAGAAAATCAACTCAGCATTCAACTGCGACATTTAATCGTTCCCACCTTTTCCTTGGACCCAGACTGCTCATACATTAGTTTGTTATGTCACGTGCCACTCACCACTTTTTTCTCTCACTTCCTTTTTCTCCATCCTAATATTTATGCTCGTTACGCTGAACAGAACCACGTAGGAATAGAGTATACGACCAGGTCTTATGAATTACATAATATAGAAGGAATATTTTCTTTTACAAATTAAGATTGATTTTCTGGCGTTTTTCTTATCATGTTTTTCTTGGTATTAATACCTTTCTTTTCTATGATACATACTTTTGAATCACTAAATAATATAGTCTTTTCTCCTTTCACCTCTGTTATCTCCTTCAAACCTTTTCTCTTTCTCTCAACCTTTTAATATGTTTGTGTAGTGTACTAATAATAGTTATATAGTATAATATATATAAATAAACAACTCTAAAAACTGGTCTTAACCTTTTAATATGTTTGTGTAGTATACTAATAATAGTTATATAGTATAATATATATAAATATTTGAAAAACAACTCTAAAAGCTGGAAAATTAGTTGTTTTACAAGTAAAAAACACAAATCAATACTTTCTCAACCTCATTCATTTTTATTATTGGTAGAAAATAATAATCTATTACTCTTTTTTTATTCAGTAAAGGTTTATTTTATTATAATCAAATAATAAAGTAATGTTTGGAATGATTCTTTAAGAAACTTTTATATAAAAGATTAAAAAAAATTAAAAGGAACATATCTTGTCATTAGAGTTGTTGCTTGGGTCAACCCATTAATCCATTAATGTAAATTTTGACATTCTCACCATTTGTTGGATAACTATCATATATCCAAACTCACATAATTATCATTTATTCAATACTCACATAAATATAATTTATTCAATACTTCACATGTAGTTAGCAGTGATTTTTGAAAGATCTTAATTTCTACTTCACATGTAGTTAGCAGTGATTTTTGAAAGATCTTAATTTCTAACTCTATAGTTTATAAGAATGAAAAATGCTACTTTATAAAAAAATATTGTCTTTATAGTCAAATTATTGTAACCTTTAATCTTCTTGAATAATATAAAGAGAAAATATGAATAATAAGTATTAGATTGAATTCAATTTTAGGTAAGTCTTCCAAGTGTGTAACCTTATTATAATTATCTTTTATCATGTCATACTAGGTTTATGATTATTTCTTATTATATCATTTACGTCAAATTGTTGATAATAGAAATTTTATGGCTTCTAACAATTTCATTAATTATTAAAATGAATAAAGTAATAACTAATTTGTAGTCGCACAATCCAAAATAAAAATTCATCCAAAATACAGAAATTTATTCTTGATTGTTCAATTCAAAATACATTTGTATTTCAAATTGTAGAATTCGGGTATTATATTTTTAGAGTTTTTCAAAAGTATGGGGGTGCAGGAAGAAATAATGAGGGTACAGGAAAAAATCGCCTCCTATCTATCAATTATTTTTCAATCAAGAGAAGTGGTAGGCCAACCATTAAAATTGAACTGGGAACTGCTACAGAATCCTCACCAAATTTACAGAATTCTAACAGTGATAGAACCTAGCTATACCTTCATCCTTTCTGCAATCATACAATCCACTTTCTGAACAAATTCTGTACATTGACATCTCAGGAAACGGTGGAATAATCTAATTGACAAAGAGTACACATTTTTTCATTACAACAATTTCTGACGTATTTATAGTTAGGTTTGGAATAATATACACCATGAAATATAATAAACGAATTTAAGTTATTTTAGTTAAGATAGTGTGCCCACCAAAAAACATTAAGATACATTTGATCCAATTCTTGCAAGTTCCAATGATTCCATCCTAACTTGATCACAAACCCGAAGTACACACTTGAAATTGCAAGAATTGGATTCACAAGTTCACAACTGCATCTTAACTCTGAACTACACATTGAATTTATTTATTTTTCTACGACGTCATTTGTGATCTAAAACTATTTCAAGCATGAAGAGAAACACCTAACTCTGAAATAAAATGCTGCTGTATTACCACGGATGAAAGAACATTTCCCTGAAGCAATAACAAGTTATTCCTTTTGTGGCAATATTGCAATTGCAATGCATGAAATGAAAATGTTTTAGGAATTAAAAAGAAAAGGAAACATGGTTACTCAATGGCACCTCCTATCAGTGCTTCTGTGTGAATAAATCATCCAAGAGCTGATCTTGTCATCTCATATGCCAAGAAGCAAGCTGCATTAGCAGGAACACTTCGGGCCATTGCTGGACCAAAACCCTTATATAGGCCTTTGAACCCCTCAGAAGCTGAAATTCTTCTGAAAGCATCAATTGAACCAGAGAACTTCGGGTTTTTGTAATCATCTATTTGAATCACACTCTTAACAACATCAGTTGGGTACACTGCGAGCCAGTAGGCAGCTCCAGCCAAGCCTCCAGCAAGCAACAGAGAACCTCTATCCAGTTCCGAGGTATCAGTGCCACCAGCAAGTAATCGCTTTAATGCTTCATATACACCAAACATTGCAGCATTTCCAGGTACTTCACGAGCCATAGTGGGAACCAAGCCCTTGAACAGACCTCTTATGCCCCCTTCTGACCTGAGAACTTGCCTGGCCACATCCATGGGGCCCCCATATTTCACTGCCATGGTAGCTGTTCCAGTGCCAGCTAATGTACTTTGCGCTTGCAATCTGATATTCACCGTGAAAATAAACAGTTAGAACATCAATACATAGTCTAAGTACTTCTGTTTAAATGATAATATGAAAAGCAAATTCAGGAAAAGTTAACCAAGACTAGTCTGCAGCTCAATTCGCTCAGCTTATGCTCGTGACTATCTGGTTTCATGTCAACCACAACATACATGATTGGATTTGTTTAAAGTGAGCACTAAAACAAGAGATGCTTCACAGAAAACAAGAAATATAACTTGCTTTTAGCTAAAAAAATTATTGTTATCAAAGAGGTCAAAATCTATGAAAAGTTTTAGGAGAAAAAAGAAACAATAGATATACAAGTTGATAGAAAGAATATACAGGAAATGCAACAAAACCATGACCGTTAAATCATAATCAATGACCTCTGACCTGCATTTGATCAATTCAGTAGGGCAAGCTAGAAAGGAAACAGCAATTCCAGCTCCAGCTCCACAAATAACCTGCTGATTTACTGTGAGGGTAGCACCAGGATGCGACCTAAGTAATGTTTCCATTTGCCCCCTAACAGTAAACAGAACAGCATTGAAGGCTGCTACTGTGGCAAGTGGGGCTCCCATACCCTTGTATAAACCCCTTGGACCTTCAGCTGCCACTGTCTGCTTGACAGCATCAATTGCACCAGAATACCTGGGAAGCTGGCCGGGGAGGGGTGTAGGCTGGCTTTGGAGCTTGACCTTGATGGTGTCAAATGGGTGTCCAACTACCAATTGTGCTACCCCTCCAATAGTCCCAGCACTTAGGTCCTTTGCCACATCTCCCATCTGAAAAATCAAAATTCCAAGAATGAAAACTGAGAAATAAGATTAGTAACTTGAACATGTAAAGTAAAATTACTATAACAATAAAATTTACTTGACAAAACAGCCCATTTAAACAATACTGGAGATAACACAAGATCTGGGGCATGCACTTTATCTTTACAAAAGCATTGAGAACAGGATTGTGTGTTTCAAAAACACAACCACTTGGTGCCTCTTTCCCATTAATTTCTACCGTTCTCGTGAAAATGACAGAAGTTCAAGGTATATATGATATTTTTCAGGATAAAATTAGAGCTAAGAGGAGCGCTAAACTTCATTATTGTAAACCCTCATTCTAGTGTTTGAAAATGCATGTATCAAACTGTAATCCATGACTTTACAGATCTTATTATTAATCTACTTGGCTGGGAAACAACTGTAGAGAACGAAATAAAAAAAGAATAAACTGAATAAGTTTTCCCAATGTCAGGGAACAAAGTATCAAGGATTTATGTGACTGACAATTTACAATTTCAAGGACTAGAATGAGGATTTCTTCTTTTTTTAATCCTCTAATTGGTAATGTCATAAGCGAAGCATATTCGGACACCAAAATGTCAAAAAGTAGATGTTGGAAAGTAATAATAAAACAAATTCCTTAATTTGCTTCATATCCTGTGCTACTTTAGAGAATATTTATAAGATGTAGTAATTACAACAACAGCAATAACATGAACAACTTTATCTCACTATGAGGTGGGATACATGAATCGCAAGACCTATTACTTTCAGTACAATTAATTTATCGCTGCTGCAGGTGCATGGCACCATCACCACAACCTTTATGCAGTAGAGATCAGACAACTGAATTGACCCAACCAGTCTTGTAATTAGTGCATGGATCATCTAGAGGTGCGTAAAACTCATACAATTCCACAAAATGGTATAAACCAAAAGTCATAAACTTTCTAACTGGTGAAAAAATCCTTACTTATCATTAAGCCGCTTAAAAGTTAATATTAAATTCCACACTCTTGAGCTTCACAAGCTTGACATGAAGGCATAATGAGTGTTGTTTGCTAACTAGCTCAAAACTGTTCTGCATTATTTTCTTATCTTAATCCTAAACAATCTGGGGTCAGAAATATATTCAAACAACTTTTTTTAAGAGTGTCATTATGTAACGGTTGAAGGAAAGGAAGGGGAAAATGCTGCAACTATGAAGATCAAGCTCCTTTCAAGTCATGTAAGACATTCACATCCCTTTGTGATCCATCATAATTAACTCTCTCAGAAGATATCCAGATACAACAAAAACAGATACCAAAAGTTTCAAATTGAAACAGGTGAAGGAAATTGAAACCCCATCTTCCACTCTTTCTGCTACACATATTAGAAAAATAACTACCACTCTTTCTTTCTCATTTAACAAAGCTCTCATCTAACAAAGCACCCACAAATTCACACACACACAACTCCAAATTCCCGGAAAATAACAATGAATGCAACACAGTAGATGCAGTAAACACATATCAATCAAGAAGTCAATGATCGTCTAACTAAATTAGATCCCCAGAAATAAAATAAAATGAAAGACTATTTTACTAAATTAGATCCCCAGAAATAAAATAAAAAAGACAGACTATTTTCCGAATCAAAGGTCGAAAGTAGAATACATATACAGTATAAGAAATCGAGTAGATAATGTCGAATGCATCCATTTATCCTTGTAAAAAAATAAACTTTTGAACAACGCTGGAATATTACCGTGCTTTCACTGGTTCCCAAATAAATAGATGAGAAAAAGAATGAAGTTGAACCAACACTTTCGTCAGAAGCCCAGAGTGAAGAAAAGAGGCAGAATTGTATGTAGAATGGAAGAGGATGGGATGAAAGAATGAATGGTAGTATTAATCGAAATGAAGGGGGTTCATAATCAAGACAAAGGGTTGTTAGGTGAATCTGTGAGGTGGGTTGTTTCTGAAGGTGACAGATACTAATCCAAATGTGAAACACACTAAAGATTATAGGTAAAACCAGAAAATTAGAATTATCAAACCACACCAGAAGAAAGTTTTGAGAGAGATGTGCAATGTACAAACCCAGAGGTTGTTGAGATGACGAAGACAGGATATCTCAGAAACTCTCTGTCTCTATGTCTCTGCCTCCTCCAATGAAGATATGCTATGAACTTATGGTCGACCTCACATGAGTAATTGTAATTTTATTAAATTATTATATGAAGTAAATTTATAAATGTATTATATATTTTTATTCATTTTTTTCTAAAAATGAAAAAATAATTAGAATTTAATGTAAAAATAAATTATTCTTAAATAAACAAGAGAAAAAAATATTAGTGAATCTATTTAAGTTTATCTTAAATTTGAGCTTATCTTAAAGAAGTAAAAATTTTATCAATAAATTTATTTATTAAATTTTAAAAACAACTTATTAAATTATTTATTTAAAAAATAAATTATATATATATATATATATATTAAAAATAAATTATTATATACATGTAATCATTATTTAAAAAAAAATGAGTTATTTGATTATTTTAAACTAAAAATAAATTATTTAATTACTTGTTTTTTAAAAGAAATAAAGAAATTATTTTTTATTAAAATATAAATAATGTAAATATTGTACATTTTGTGAAAAAAATACTATTATTATAATAATTACTGAAATAATATATATATATATATTATTAAATTATAAAATATTTTTATTAAAAGTAATAACATTTTTTTTTAATTTTATTGTATTTTTTTATTGTCTAGGTGGTTTTTTTTATTAAGAATAATTATTTCAATTTAAAATAAGTAGTTATTTAAAACATAAAATTATAAGAAATTTGGTTCTTTATATTTTTTTAAAATTCAATTTTTTTGAAGTTTTTTAAAATTCAATTTCAGTTTAAAATAAATAACTATGAAATTTATTATATTTTAATATTATAAAGGATAAAATTAAAAAACTAAAAAATTAATCTCTTTTATATATTGTTATAGATTATTATCATTATTATTTTAATTAATATTTGTATATAATTTTTAATTTTTATTTATTTTTAATATCTCTTTAATTATACGAAGAACAGCAACTGTTATACTATTTTTAGTAATTATTAAAATTTATGTAAAATTATATTTTATTATATGAATTTATGTAAAATTACATATAATAAGAATTGTGAAAAAATGTAACAATAATTTAAATTAAGAAATAGTAAAATTAAATTTAAAAATAATAATTAATACTCAATATAAACCATTTAAAAATAATTTCTTCAAATAAAAAACTACATAAAACTTTTAAAAAATTAATAAAAATATTAAAAATTTAATTAAATTGTAATAAATTTTAAAAAATTTTAAAAAATATAAAATTATAACTATATAATAGTATATTTTTATTAAAAAATTATAATAATAAAAATTATAAAATTATATTCCTTTATGTTATTATATATATATATATATATATATATATATATGTAACGTCCCTAATTTTACTTATATTGGCTGATATATTATGCATGCAATATCTAATTAACAGATAAACATATATTGTTTTCTCATATTTGAATCTCAAAACAAAAGATATCCCTCTTCATAGAGATTTAATATATACATTAAAAAGTTTTAAAAAAACAAAAACAAAGCAAAACATTCAATTTACATCTATCTAATCCTTCTGCTGCTCACTGAGGAGCTCTATCCCCTGCAATCTCATCTGCTCCCGTGTAAATACACGATCATCACAGTTAGAGAAACAACACAACCAAATAACAGGGTAAGCTAGCCATATAAAACAAAATTTTATAAAATTTCACTTTGAAATTAATAAAACATAAATCATAAGTCTCATACAAATTCTCAAATCATCAAGTGTCATACAAATTCTCAAATCATCAAGTGACTCAAATCATCAAGTGTCTATTATAATTCAATATTCATTTTTCACATGTCAGACTCCACTGACTCATATCACATAGACACTTGACTCTACTTTCGGAAGACTCGTGTATTGAAATTAGAATCTTGAGACCTGCACCTGTCATACTACTCATTGTGAATCCACACAACCATGCGCATCAACATCTCAATATCTCATCATCTCGTATGACAGGGTAAATTCATATGACCTGAAAGACTAGATTATATTTCAAACCCTAGACAAAGTCATATGAACCTCCATCGACTCTCACCAACTGAATAACTTCATCTATGTGATTCCATTATATCAGTAGAGTCAGGATGTCTCATTACGGGCCTGACAGATCAATACACTCTAATAACAATCTCAACACGGTATTTCCTTTCCTGAAAATATTATGTCTTGATCACACTTTCAAATCATTCCACACTTCATTTAACACATCAATACACCATTCAATCATAATATATAATTTAAACTTTCTAACAATCCAAATGTATCCAAAAAGTTATTTAACAATAGTAATCCAAAATAAACTATGCTAAAAT
>Ga0123342_1007232_pt1 | contig 14804 bp, 6 predicted proteins | sample Turbeawhitnodule_FD_89960 | JGI IMG/M metagenome (GOLD analysis project Ga0123342, IMG submission 89960) | Root nodule microbial communities of legume samples collected from Mexico - Turtle bean Mexico white nodule | ecosystem: Host-associated > Plants > Roots > Nodule | place: Mexico: Nepantla...
CTTAAATCTGACCGAGAGGTATTTTTAGGGTTCAGACCTAAACATCAATACTTAACATATTTGAGTGCTAGAGATAGACTTGAAATGTTAATTGCCATTAACGTCTGATTGTGATTTCTAAGTATGCGAGAGATCGATATTTAGGAAACATTCTTAAGAATTTTATATGCGAGAGATCGATATAAATGAATTTTCTACGGGCATCAATTTCAATCAAAGAACTTAATATTGACATGCTAATCAAAATACATGAGTGAGATAGATGAAACCTAATCCCTATTTTTCCAGCTGAAGCAACTAATTCTTTGTTTGTTTTCTTATTGATCATTGTCAACACACTTAATTCAACACTCTTTTTATTGTTCGATTGTTATATTTAGTGAATATTGTACTTGATAATTCACTGTTCCTTGTGGGATCGATATCCGTCCTTAGGGACAATTATTACTTCTGACAAACGCGGTGCACTTGTCGTAAAAAGTCATCAGACCATGAGTACGATTACAATGTTATACAGTAGATGTTGACTATTGTGCGAACTGGAATTGATAGAGGTTGGGATCAGGTAATACCTCAATACAAAAACACTTTAAAATCTGGGGTTTAGAATCACATAGAACTTTTTCATATATTTGTAGAGCTTTTTTGTAGAATGTTATATGTATTAATTTATTGTATGTAGGCTTTCATATTTAAATTATGATATTACATGCATTATTATTCTGTTATGGAATTTGATATTATGCAACATCAGAGTATATATATAATAATAAAATATTTATAAAAAAAACATTTATAACTACGGTTTTAAAAGTGTGCTTTTAGGTTTATAACGACGGTTCCAGACTAGAACTATCGTTATAAATGTATTTTTTATTATTTTTCATTTATTTGGCAGAATAACGACAGTTTTTTACACATGTCATTAATGTGGTTTTATAATGACGGTTCCCAAACTGTCTTTATATGGTCTTTTTAACCATCGTTAAAGCACTAGTTTGTACTAGTGATCATGATTTGTTAAACATCATTCTTCAATCATTTCAATACATTTTCACCTATTCAAACTCATAAACTCAGTGACCCATAATCAAATTCATTTTAACTAATTTTATATTGTAGCATACACAACCTAGTTACTAGATAAACTTATTATCGAAATCGACTATACAAAAGTTCTATCCAAAGCATAGATAAATTCTCTTACCTGAAATTCTTTATTCTAGTGAAAACTTCAATTTCTACAGGAAGATCACTCTAGAATTAAGGACCTAAAACATGTTATCCAAACATCAGCAAAATTCAATATGTGGTAAATCAAGTTGAGAGGAACATTTTTCTCAATTGTCCCCCCATCAAGATTGATGACTAAATCATAAGAAAATATAAAAAATAAATTATCTTTAGAGTAAAAATGAACTTACTCTATTTACAAATCTGATCGTATAGAAATGTAGTCTAAATCCTTAGCTACTGGTGTTATTAGATTTTGAAATAGATGAGTTATGAAAAAAAATTTGAAGAAAGAAGAGAGAGGAGAGAAATTGAGAGAAAGAGATTGAATAAGAAAAAACAACAAGGGGGTTTATGTGTCTTACAATTGGAGCATGTTTCTATGTATTTTGATTTGAGATATTTACGGAGGTAACAAAGTTTATATTTTTTGTAGTCTAAAAATTATTATTTTCTTCTTTAATTAAAAATAGGAAAAAATAAAAAAATATGAAAAATATATATACCATTAAATATTATGTGTACAACCGTAAAAATCCTATAACAAATTGGAAAATGAATTTAGTATATTTTGTAATGACATGAAAATATAAGGCTTGGTGGTAGCCTCTGAAGTCCAAGCAAAAGCGATGATGGATATGCTAATGTGTTAACATTGATGATTGATGGTGGCACCACCTGGGGAACACTTCAGATATCTACTGGGTTATCTCCAAACAGAGTTTTTGAAAATTCCAATAATGGCGCCGCAGAAAGAAAATTCCAATAATTATATTTGTGTTTGTAGCATGTAATGTATGCCGATTAAGCTCGCCCATTCAGACTAATTTATTTGTCTTCGATTATTTTATTTCACAAGTGAAGACAAATTTTACTGTAAAAGTATCCAAGTGGTTTAAGCATAGTGACATTTTATTATTTTTAGAAGTACAAATGAAATAACGCAGTTGTGGAATCAATATTAATGATTGACAAAGCATGCAGTTAAAAAATAACAAATACAGCACTATTACACAACTACATCATGGAAGTCTTCTAAATTCAAATGCCTTGAGTAAAAGCTTCAACTAATTTTCACGAGACAAAAAGTGGAAAACCATAAAAAATTCAACATTATGGAAAACACCTTAATAAAAGAATAAATAAAGGAAATAAGGGCTTCGGACTACGTCTTGCTCTTCCTCTAATTCTTCTCAGACTCTTCTAGTGCACCAATGGAAATGTCTTTGATGTGAGATATTTCGGGCCAAAACTGTCCAACGTGGGGTTCATATTTTTCACACAAGTTAGGACAACCTCGAATTATCAAAGTTTCAAGTGCACTGAGGTGATGTATGTTATCTGACAGAGACACCAAATTTTTTATAGAAAGTGTTTTCAGATGAGTCAAAGTTGTTAACCAATCTGGAAGTGTTTCAATATTGTAGCAATTTGAAATTAACAAGTGTTGTAAGGAGTTGGCAACTTCTTGAAGCCATTTAGGCAAGACCACCAGCTGTGATAAACTTGAAAATCCAAGAAGCTTTAACTTCAGCTTGGGCATTTGTTCTTCATGGTGGTTGCCCTTCCACATTTCCAAGTCCAAATTATGACAGGCATCAACAATCAATGTTTCTAATTCAGGAAAATTTTTACCATCTAGCCGAAAAAACTTTAGACTCTGAAAGTCACTAACATTCAATACTTTAAGAACAGGGAATTTCACACCTCCAAAGATAGACTCCAAATTAGGGCTTGATTCAACAGTCAAGATTTCAAGCGAACTCAAGTTAGCGATCTCATTCACAGGCAAAAGAGTTTGCTTTATGCTAAACTCCAAATGACAGAGACTTATCAACTTTCTTAATCCTTTGGGCAATGCTTCTAACTCCATGAATCCGTCAAGCATCAACCCTTGCAAACTTTGGAGCTTGCAAACATAGCCATGAAGCTCACCTGAGGTTGCAACAGTTATACATATAGAAAGAAGTTAAAAAACATTGAGGAAGTTATTTGTTTATTACTATTTAATCGTGATATATAAAATATAGTATTATTATCTAAATTTAACTTTTTTGTGCAAGGACATAATTGTGTACTTTTATGTAATGATGCAGATGCACCCAATTATATTTGCTAATATTGTTGTAAGAAGATAATTTAAAATGAACTCAAATACCTTAAATAATTAAACGTGAGTTTCAACTTTTATTGATCCAATAAATTTTTGAATATATAAATATTGAGTTCATTTCCATAGAAGTATGAAGTAATAGAAAACACTCAAGATCAGCATGACATTTTTTTAAGTATTTTTCATAGCTTATAGTCTTCTATAGTTTTATATAAATGTACACGAAAATGCTACATTTTGGCTTCTTTATATGAATATTGGTATGGCTTATACAGTTGATTTGTGTTTATTCACTTTAATAATTTTTAAATTTTAATTAAATTAAAAATAATAATATTTGTACGATTCACTACAATAGAAAGTACTTTTTTTTTCAACCAAAAAGATGCAAACCATTGAAAACAGACGAAAAAATGTTGGATTAGATTTGCGTTGACTATGAAGCCAACGAGAAAAGTTTAGAAGTAAATTTCATATGCGGACCAAATCAACGTGAAAGAGATGCAAATATTGTCGGCACAGTCGACACAAAGAGAGATGAAATTTCGTCAACTAAATCAATACAAATGTTTCATAAACGCTATTATGAGTCAGCAAAGCCAACGCAAAAGAAAGAAAAAAATAAAATTACACATTGCGCCGGTTTGGCCGATGCAAACTATGTTAAAAAAATCTTACCTAGGTCTGATTCACGCAAAAAAAAATAAAAAAATAATGATTTTAGTGAGTTTGCTGGACGCATGTAAACTAAAAAAAAAATCATTTTATTTTTGTTTTTTTAGTCCTTTGAATTTTTTTTAGAAAAAACATCCACAACAATTCATAACAAACCAAAATATCCATAATTTCAACCATACAAATGATTCAACCATCCACATAATTTTAATCATCCAAATCATTCAAATATCTAGATAATTTCATGTCAAACTAAATATTAATATACAAAATAGAAGTTAATAATTAAAATAAACCATAAAATAAAATTGTAATTTAAAAATTAAACAAAAAATAGTAAAACTTAAAATATACCATAATACAGTTATATAAAAAGTACCAATCAAAATCAAAATATAAAATGTGTCTCATGAAATAGAAAGTGATGTGATCCATAAAAACATATAAAAAAATATAAATAATGTAAATAACTAAATATGAATAACTAAAATATTTAATATATAATAAAGTTGTCATATTATTTATTTTTCACAATTAGTAAACTTTAATAAAAATGTGGGGAAAGAATACTTGCAACATGTGCTCTTGTTAGTTAAAAAAAAATCCTCAATTTGAAAAATAGAAAATCCTCAATTTGATATTTTAAAAAAATTATATCCTTATGATAATATCTAAACTTGTATTAGATTTAAGATTTATGCAATGGTTTAGATTTAAGACTATGTCTTATTCTATTTGATACTTTCAACTGAGATTGCATTTATATAAATTTTTCATAATTTTAATTAGTATCCTAATAAGATTAGTTCAGAAAACATAATTAATAGAAAATTATGAAAAACATAATATCTAATATTTTAATAAACTTTCTTTATCAACATCACAACAAAACCTAATATCCTATAACTATGCAATCCGCATTTCTTTTCCCCACATTTTCACTACAAGAAAAAATGGTTTTAACGGAGTTTATTTTTACATTATCCAGGGTTCAACCTCTATTGAGTCATTTACCCAGGGTTGTAGTTTTTCCCACTAAATCATCCTTGGGGAACGTGTTCCCTAGGGTTTTTTAAACTTCGGGAAAATTCTTTCAGAACCTCTATTAAGTACCATGTTTAAGAACCTTCGTAAAATACAATGGGTTTCAACATCTATGTAAAATTCCATTGGTTTTAAAACCCCCGTTAAATACCATGTGTTTCAAAACCTCTGTAAAATACCATTTGTTTAAGAACCTCCGTAAAATACCACGAGTTTCAAAATTTCCGTAAAATGACTTGTCGTTTGAAATAACCTTATGTCTAATTATCCTCCTGACTTCTCTCTTCCACCATGGACACACTACTCTTCGGCACAGACTCAATGGCCTCCAAAGGCAGTCCTAACAAGGAATCATAATTCAACCACACTTATGTCTATTATATCTAAGGAGAAGAAACACTAAGTAAGGCATTATCTTCTTCTTACTTCAATATTGGTTCTTCCATCACCTTACTGCCCCAACTTGGGTCACAAGTCATTGTTACCTAGCTCGACAACAACTAGCGTTTATCACTGATTTATATATCCTATATAATTGCATTATTTGTCAGATGTAGGCTTCAAAGTCATGTTGTTCTTGGCTAATGATTGCAATAACATATTGCGAGGAGAAATTAACTTTATTACTTCTCACTTTCACAGTAAATTAATTATTAGATGCTGATAAGTGTCAATGTGTAGTTTTTATGATTGAGAAAATTTAACACTTTGGAACTTAATTGTTGCTTAATGTAAGAAAATAACCCTAATCTGAGAATTATTGAATCCGATTATACGTTTTGAACCATGAAACAAATGAAGAAATTTAATCCCAATTTTTGTGTAAATTTAAGTTGAATATGAAGCATTAAAAGAAAGGAAGAAGGAAAATATAAAGGAAGCATCTCGCTCAAACTAGAAGATTTAACTCAGGCTAAAATTATCCAGATTAAATTAATGGTGCAGTATTAATCTAGCTTAGGCTAGAATTGCCCGCCCAAGCTAAAACAACACTGAATTTTTTTTTTTATCAGCAATGAATAAATAAAATTAAAGGGGATACTTCAGGGGTATCCCAACCCATATACAGTAACCAGAAGTGGACTTCCTATATCATCCACAAGCGAAACTCAAAAACCCTAAACCCTAAACCCTAAAACAACACTGAATGATCTAGCCTAAGCTAGATTGGCTCGCTTGAGCTAAACTTCATTAAATAAATCCTGGAACAAAGTTAAAACAGGGGCGGTGGAAAAGAAGTGAGATAAATTGAGAGAGGTTAGTGAGAGAAAGAGAAGATGACTTTGTTCTTAGGAGGAGAATATGCTCAGATCAACCCTTCTTATGCAATTCAGATCATGAAGATTGGAGGAGCTATCATGAGTGGCTAAGTGCTTTCTAACTTGGGATTGAATGTAATTTACTCTGTTCAAATGTATTCTTGGTGATACATATATAATATTTTCTTTTCTACTTATTCTTGGTATTTTCGTTTCATGTTTATTGCTTGATTCTATTTGATCAATAGAGTCTTGATTTTGATCCTTAAATTTAACTGAAAAGTATTTTTAAGGATCTGAAATAGACAAAAATACTTGATAACTTGTAATGCTAGGAATAGATATCTGAGGAATCAGTATTTGAGAAATTATCTTATGGATTTCATCTGTGAGGAATCAAGGTGAATGACTTTAAATTAAGCATAAAGAATAAGTAGTTTTGAGTATTATATATTGTATTATTCCAAAATAAAGATGATTAAGATAGACACAATTCAATCCCAAGTCTTTTTTATCTATATTTGATAAGTTAGTTTCGTTACTTGTAGAATCAAATCGTAAACTTTGAGTTATTTTGGGTAAAAGTGTTAATTTGGTTATGAAAAAGTTTTCAAAGTTATTTTCTATATTTGATGAGTTTTATAACAGAACTTCTTAATTAGAATTGTTCCCTGTGGGTTCAACATTCGTACTTTAAATAGTACTATATTACAGTTGATTCGGTATACTTGATAAATCAACAAGTTTTTGGTGTCGTGGCAAGAGAACAGTTTCTTTTAAGAATTTATGAAGTATAACTTCTTGAGTATTGTGAATAGTTTGCTTTCTTTGTGAACAGATAATTGTTTAGATCTTATTCTTTTGTCTTGTGCTAATCCTTGCTTGAGTTGTCTTAGATATATGCTATTACGAGGATAGGTTCGAACGACAGGATTGCAACGACGGAGACAGTGCGAGGGCGGGAACGGCTGGCGAACGCAGTGGGGGCGAAGGCGGAGGCACTCGGGGTGGGACTCGCCAAGGCAGAAGTTGAGGCACCTGGGCTTGGGAGCTTGACAGTTTAGTGAGAGAAGAAAGAAATTTAGGTTAAGGTTTTTAAATTGGGGGAAAGTGACGCAAGAGAACAAACTTTCGTTGTATATTAAATATTTTGTGTCAGCCAAGACCGACACAAAAATGGAAACCTACTTCACATCGACCGTGATTGACGCAAAATGAAATGGATTCCCAATTTGCATCGGCTAGGTCGACGCAAATTCTACTATTTTGTGATTAAATTTGTAACTTAAAATTTCATTACAATTATTCGTTCTCTTCTTGTTAGATGGGAGTTTCCTTCGCTAGGATGGGTTAAAAATAACACTGATGAGGCTGCTAGGGGATATCCAGGTCTTGCTACTTATGGAGGTATTTTTTGTGGGAGTATGAGGGAATTTATTGGAGCTTTCTCTGTGTTTTTTTAAGTTTAGACTGCTTTGGTTGCTGAGTTTTATTGAGTTATACATGTTATGGAGGAAACCCAAAAGATGGGGCTTACTAATGTTTGCCTGGAATGTGATTGCCTTGGTTTGTGTTGCGTTTACTGCTAGGACAAATGTTATGTGGATGTTTCGTAACCGATGAAATACTTGTCTTAATTACTATGGGAAAATCTGGTTTAAGGTTACTCATATTTTTCGTGAAGGGAATGTGTATGCTGGTAAGTTGACTAATTAATAATTTATTCATAGAGAATCATTTTATTAGTATAATAGACTTTCATCTAGTATGTTCTTATAATTCTTTATGACTAGGTATAGTCTACCTATGTATCGTTTTTGTTAACATATGGGTTTTAGTCCAGTCCCCCCATATTTTTTGTATTTTCCTTCTTTTTTTTTTTTTTTTAGTAATATTTTTTTCATGTGATGGCAGATGATTGTTGTTACTAGCTGAGATGTCAAGTTGCATAATGATGTCTAACATGAACACTTTTAGAAAAAAAAATATAATTAATAAATATTACACATAAATTTATATTTTATAAATTCTTTCTAAATAAATAAATCAACTAAATTTAATAAATATTTAATTCACCATTTTCATAATATTTTTAACAATTAATTAAATCTTAATAAAATAAAATAGAAGTTTAAACAAAATAATTTAATTCTTGCAACAAAAATAAATAAAGAAATTAAACTAAACATTGGATTGGAAAAATATTAATGTTATAACAACCTTCAATGTTAAATTTGTTATTGTTTAGAGAGAAAATTATTCTTCTACATTTATTCTTCTTCGGAGAGACAACTTGATTTAAAGTGTGATATAAAATGCTTTGGAAAAATATGTGAAATTGTTTATAAGTGCTCATTGATTGAATTCACACTCAAGTAAATATTAATTACCTAAGATCAAAACATATGCAATTTTATTTCTTCTTGGAATTTGAAAAAAAAAATGCAGTAGTCTAAATTTTCTATAATAGCATATTTAAGAACTAAGCCTAGTAAAATCACTACATATCAAATACCTATTATTCATGCAATCAGGATTTTCGCTTAATAGGAGGTCAATGACATATAATAAGGAGAATATATATGCAATATATATAGAAAAGGGAATAATTGATTCTAATTGTTGAAAGCTCAAATAGTTGGAAATGGGAAGAATCTATTATTGATGACAAAAAAGGAGAAAAAAAATAGAAAGAAAAATTCATATGTTAAAATCATGAATAAGTAAAAAGAAAATCTCAAAAGAAAATGGTGATTATGTAACACATATGATTGTAAGTATGTTCTTGTTCTTTAAAATGTGCATTTTGTTATCTGAAAAACCAATACATTTTGGAAGTCCAACCTCATTATAACCCTGTTAAAAGACCTTATTAAGATTCATACTTTTAATATGTTTGTGATATGAAGATGAAATGAAAAGCATCTGTGATTTGTTATGATTCAGTAAAAATAGAGAGAAACACTTACCTGTGAGCATATGAGAAGAAATTCCTTAATGAATTGTCATTTTATTGTTTTAGTTTGATCCTAGAAGTTGATTGTATCTATATTTTGCTATATTTCAATTTGGAAGCAACATAAGTTTGTAATTTAATTTTTTATTTAGTGAATTAAGTTGTTTTGATATTTAAATTCAAAATATGATTTATGTATATTCATTTACTTTGCTTAAGGTCAAACAATATTCTAAGTTGGGGGAGTTGATAAGTGTCATATTTCAGCAATATTTCTTATTAAAATATACACTTGTGGATATTAATTGATAAAATAACTATAATGTAATCCTTAATTTATGAATTTAAACTTTTTACATATTTTGTGATTATAATATGAATAAGAACAATATATCCCCAAATTTATGATAATTTCAGGTTTCTAGGAAAGAATGGAAATGAAAGAGCAAAAGGAGAATATACAAGACAAAAAGGGAAAGTTGGAACGCTCTAAATACTTGCCCAAGCCATAAGCTAACAAAGGATCTCGCCCAGGCGAGATCACTCTAGAGAAGTTGAGCCTGTTTTCGTCCAACTCGCCAAAGCGAGCCCAATCATGCCCAAACGTGAAGTCACTTAGCCCAAACGTGAAGTCACTTAGCCCAAACTCAACTAGGTTAAATATGAGGTGTGAGGCACAACCCTAAACATCAATTAGAAGAATAGAAGGTGTTAGAAAACCGTAGAGGAGGCAATCATCAAGGAGAAACATCCTAGATATTCTTTTCTTGCTTTCATGTTTGTAATGGCCAACATGAGTGACTAATTCTACCCTTTGGGATTGGGAGTAATTTGTTCAAAATCTTATGTATTGAGGTGATATTTAAATATAATATTTTGTTCTTGATGGATTATTGGTATTGTCATTTTATTTGTAATGTTTGTTTATCATGATCTAAATACTTCGATTTGGTTGAAAAGTATCTCTAAGTTTCTGACCCAAATGATAGTGTTTAACATATTTGAATGCTAAGAATATATTTGAAATGTTAATTGCTATCAACATCTAATCGTAATGCTAATGAGTTTTTATAAATATGCGAGGAATCGATATTTATGAGACTCTCTTAATAATTTTATATACGAGAAATCGATATAAATGACTTTTATATGGGCATCAACATTAATCAAATAATAAAATATTACTATGCTTTTCAAACTACAATAGAGTAAGAAGGATGAACCTCAATCCCAATTTTCCCAATTGAACCAAAAAACTCTTTAACTTGCTTTCTTTATAATTCTTGCAATCATTATAACAAACTCCCAATAAACTTTATTATTTTGTTTTCTATTTAGTGAATCTTATACTTGATAATTCAATTTTTCCTTGTGGATTCGATATATGTCCTTAGGAACAAATTATTACTTCTAATGCGGTACACTTGCCGTAAAATAGTCATCATTATGCCATCTGTGTCATTCAAAGAAAATATTCTTTGTGAGACGTGTCAAAGGAAAATAAGTCAAAAACTCTTTTAAGAACAAGAATGACATGTCCACTCAAAGACTTCTTTTTGAACCTACTAGAATTGAATCTATTGGTAACAAAAGATATAGTCTTGTTATTGTTAATGACTTTACAAGATGAACATAGGTAAAGTTATTAAGTCACAAAGATGAAACTTTCAAAATCTTTTGTAAATTCTTAAAACAAGTTCAAAACAAAAAAAGATGTATCTATAGTTGTTGTCAGCAATCATTGGGAAGAATTTGAAAACACAAACTTTCAAGTCTTGCTGAAGTCAAGTGGAATCAGTTCCATTTGACTACCATACCTATATTAATATTTTAATTATTTATTTAGTAATCCTTATATTATTATTATTAACATATTTATTTATTTAGTAATTCTTATATTATTATTAACACATTTATTTAGTAATCCTTATATTATTATTATTAACATTTTGCTACAATAGAGAATCAAACTCAAGTTTTATCAGTACACATATAACTCATAATCATTATACTAAAGAAACATTTTGATCATTTTTATTAGTCTTATTATTACTGATAATATTATTATTATTATTATTATTATTATTATTATTATTATTATTATTATTATTATTATTAATAATAATAATAATAATAATAATAAAAATAACAATAATATTGTTAATAATATTATTAATAATAATATTAACAATATTATTAATAATAATAATGTCATTAATAACATTAATCAAATTATTTAATTAATAATTTTATTTTAATATATATTAATATAAAATAAAATAATTATTATTATTATCTTCATTAGATCAAATTATTAAATTAATTTTTTCATTTTAATATATACTAATATAAAATAAGATTATTGTTATTACTATTATTAATAAGAAAATTATTAATATTATTATTATAATATTTCGTCGGTAATTTCTCGTGGATAATAAAGGAAAAATTGCTTATACATTGGAACAAAAGTTGATCATAAACTACATGATTCATTAATTATTTTGAAATGGAAATATATTGATAGATTATGGTTTGATATTTTAAATATGTTATTTTTAAAAGAGTGAATTTAAAGTTCTTAGTTTTTTAAAGGAAAGTATTATTTTGATTGACAATTGAATTAAAATAATTTAAATAAATATGTATATAGAGTATTATAATTAATGATTAATGAGAGTAATTTTTTTTACTAAATAATTTAATATAAAAAATAATCCAGACCATTATAATATTGAAATTTTAAAAGGCAACTATTTTTTTTGTTTAATTATGTAGTATTGTTACAATTGTTAATAGTGTTAAATTACAAATTATAAATAATCATGAATTAGGAATAAAAAATATATAAATTCTTCCTATTTAAAAAAAATGATTGCAAACATAACACCCCAAATTAATTAAAAAAATTAATTTCTTCCAATTGGAATTAGAAAAGTGATTGCTCACCGAAACTGGCGAAGTAAGCTTTGATTCAGAATTCACTATTTTTAAGAACATCTATAACTAAACTTAAATGCGAAGTTCAATCCCACGTTTTAAAGAGAAAAATACCCACAAATTTAATTCTCCTCAGTATTTTTGTTTCAGTGGATAAATCCAAGTAAATCTATAAAAACTAAATGTATTTTCACACACAAAAGAGTGGGTAATAAAAGATGTATAATCAAACAAATGATCCAATCCAATTTCATGTGAAAAGAAAGTTCAAACACATATTAAGAGAACTATCAAATGCAAAGTCTTCATTAAGAAAAATACTTCCACAAAAAATAAACAAAAAGAATAAACATTGGGCTTCCGGACTTATCTGTCTCCTTAATGCATTCCTCTTCGTCTTGCTCTTCCTCTAATTCTTCTCAGGCTTCTGGTTAATCAATGCAAATGTTTTTTATGTGTGAAATTTTGGGCCAAAACTCTCCAACATGGGGTTGATATTTTTCATATAAGTCAGGACAACCTTCAATCCTCAAACTTTCAAGTGCAGCGAGGTGATGGATGTTATCTGACAGAGATACCAAATTTGGACAAGACATTATAGAAAGTGTTTTCAGATGAGTCAAAGTTGTTAACCAATCTGGAAGTGTTTCAATATTGTAGCAATTTGAAATTAACAAGCACTGTAAGGAGTTGGCAGCTTCTTGAAGCCATTTAGGCAAGGCCACCAGCTGCGAAAAATTTGAAAATAGAACAGTTTTTAACTTTAGCTTGTGGCTTTGTTCTTCAAGGTGGTTGCCCTTCCATAGTTCCAAGTCCAAATTACCGCAGCCATCAACGATCAATGATTCTAATTGAGGAAAATTTTTGCTATCTAGCAAAATGGACTTTAGACTCTCACAGTCAATAACACTCAATACTTTAAGAACAGGGAATTTCACCTCTCCAAAGATGGACTCCACATTATGGCATGATTCCACATTCAAGACTTCAAGAGAGCCCAATTTGGCAATCTCATTCAAAGGCAAAACAGTTTGCTTTATGCTAAACTCCAAATAACGGAGACTGATCAACTTTCTCAATCCTTTGGGCAATGCTTCCAGCTCCATGCATCCGTCAAGCATCAACCCTTGCAAACTTTGGAGTTTGCAAATAGACTCGGGGAGTCTCTTAATGTTGAGATTTTTGCTAATGTCCAAATATCTCAAATGTTTCAACATAGCAATGGAACGAGGCAAAGTCTCGAATGTCGCACTACGTAAATTCAAAACACGCAAGCATTTGAACTTTGACAGACACATATTTAGTAATGCTTCTCCGTTGGCATCTGCTGCACCATTTGGAAACAGTACGGTTCTCACAGCTGCTGATTTTTTGTTGACTAAATTGCCAAACAATCTGCTTTCACCAAAAGACACATGTCGAACCTTATCTGGAATACTTTGAATGTTGGAACTTACATGTAGACACTCATCCTTTGCAACAAATAGAGCGAGATCATGCACCAAATCATGTATTCTAAAACAATAAACAGTGCCAAAGTTTGTAAAATCTTGAAGAAAAGATCTTGACAGAAGTTCATGCCAATATTGATTGGCCACATCTTCAAGTGTCCTGTTCTTTATTGGTACTGCAATGAGTCCAAGTGCCCCCCAAAGCGAAGTCATTTCAACACTAGTGAAGTCATAATCCTTTGGGTAAAGGGAAAACAATGCAAAACATTGCCTCAAATAGGACGGCATGAGATCGTAACTTAATTTAAGAGCAGGTAAAATGTCACCTTTTCTCTGAGGCAAATTCCAAATTTCATTGTCTCTCACATATTCCCATTCATTTGCCTCAAATTTCGAGAATAGTGAACTACTTAATGTTCTCACTGCCAAAGGAACCCCTCTGCATTTTTTCACAATTTCTCTCCCAATATTTACTAAGTAAGGATGTTTTTCCTCTTCACCTCCCTTAAATGCCCATTTGACAAAGAGAGACAATGAATCCTCTTCAGAAAGACCTTCTAAAATGTGAGAGGGAACTGAACCCATCATGGAAGCAATTGAATGACTACGTGTGGTCACTAAAATTTTACTTCCTGCTGCACCTACTTGGATTAGATTCCGCAGCTCAACCCATTTAACACGGTCTTCGTTCCATACATCGTCTAAGACGAGTAAGAATTTTTGACCGCAAAGTTTGTTTTTCAGTTGATTTTGCAGTTGCTCCAGATCCAACATGTTCAAATTCTGTTGGTGAGGAGGAGCATCTTGATCACTGGCAGAATTGATGATTTTGATAATGAGTTGTTTAATGTCGAAGTCATCAGAAACACACACCCACATCTTCAAAGGAAAACACTCCTGGATTCTGCTGTCATTGAACACAAACTTTGCAAGCGTAGTCTTTCCCAAGCCTCCAATCCCCACAATGGGGATAACGGAAAGACTTGTATCATCATCATTAGAATTTTGTTGCATCAAAAGCTCTATGATCTTTTCTTTATCGTGTTTCCTTCCTATCACATCCGAATCATTAACACGGGAGTGTGTCATATCTCTCCGATGAACAACACGTGTGTCAACATCAATTATTTGAA
>Ga0123342_1007233_pt1 | contig 14803 bp, 7 predicted proteins | sample Turbeawhitnodule_FD_89960 | JGI IMG/M metagenome (GOLD analysis project Ga0123342, IMG submission 89960) | Root nodule microbial communities of legume samples collected from Mexico - Turtle bean Mexico white nodule | ecosystem: Host-associated > Plants > Roots > Nodule | place: Mexico: Nepantla...
TATAGAATTTATTTTTCAAATTATAAATTTTTTTAAGGAAAAAATATATTATTTATTCTTAATTTCCTTTTTTATTTCTGGATTTTCTTAAGATTTTTATATATATTTTTATTTAAATGATTTGTTTAAGATTTTATGATTTTATTTGAGATTTTAGTTAAGATTTTCTGTGAAATAAAAGTTTTATTTGAGATTTTAGTTAAGATTTTCTGAAATAAGAGTTTTATTAGAGATTTTAGTTAAGATTTACTCTGAAATAAGAGTTTTATTTGAGATTTTAGTTAAGATTTTCTGTGAAATAAGGGTTTACAGAGTGAACCGCGTCCCTCCGTGTCCAAGGAGTGGACCGTGTCTCCTCCGACGTGTCCTGGAAGAAGGTCGTATCTGACCCATACAGCTGCGTTCGACACCGTGTCATGCACGCACCCGCCGCGTATCCGCGTCGCCGGCATGTCAGAAGTGCAAACAACTCGATTTTGGCCGTATCCGAGCTTCACAAAGTGGATGTAGTGGAAGTTTTTGCTTTGGTACAATTAAAGGCTTGGACATGAGTCACATCTAAGTCACATTCTGCGTTTTTTTCTTTTTTGATTGGTGTCTTGACCCTTTGGTTTGTATGGAGATGGTCTCATGATGTACTCTTTTTAGTTGTAGGCTTGAGTACCTTAGTGATTCTCTCTGGGGTCAGCTAGGTGTATTATGTTAGGCATTTTTGGGAGTTTGCCTAACAAGAAAGGTTAAAGATTGTGTTTATGTATAAAAGTTGGATCACTCCTCAAGTGATTCATATTTATTCATTGTTTATTGTCAATAAAAAAAAAAAAAATCTGCAGTTGCAATTTGAACCCGTGAAATTTTTATTTAACACATTTACCCCTAATATATTAACATAAAACAAAAAAAAAAATTAAAGGTGAAAGATCTCGTGTAGTTATTTTCAAACCACGGAGTCCTGAATCCCTTTTTTGTCTTATGTGTTTGTCTCTTTTACTTTTCCATTTACTTTTAAAAAGTTTAACATAAAAATCTCGTATTTTTTTTAAATAGTTGTATTCATTTAAAAAAATTAATGTAGTCAAATGGACTTACATATAAATTTAATCAATCAACATTTTGTTAATCCCAATAAAACTAGATTCAGATTATTTAAATAAAGTATCACTTGTTATACATAAAAACGTTGTCCGATAAAATTAAAGAACTGTTCATTTAACCGAAATAAATATTTTTTTTTATGTTTGTTTTAATTTAATAAAAATAATAATATAAAAATAGGGTTATAAAACCAATATCAAGATATGGAAAGCTGTTAAAAAATGATCATGCTTATACCTTATATGATTGTATTTTCCAACCCTTGATATATTTAGAATACACTTAGATCAATAGAGTGTAATTAAATAAAATGACACCAACTTTTATTATTTAAATTGTTTAAAATAAGATCAAATAAGATAGATTTTATTTTATTTCATTCAATTTACTTTTGAATGGAAAGTATCTGATCATAAATATTCCCAACATAAAATAATAATAATTTAATTACATTTAGAAAAAATTCCGCTTATCTTTCCCAATGTTATGCTAAATGATGTTCACCCCCTCTAATTTTAAAATAGTCTCTATCTCTCATATTTTTTATTTATTTAATAACATTAATTTTTTATATTTTTAATAAAGTGACAGTCATCTTTTTTTATTTTAATAAAAGAGTACTACATTAAGTAAAGTTTAATAAATAATTATAAAAGTAAAAAGTATAACAAAAATGAATATTTATTTTACAATTAGATAAAATGTGAGTGCTATTTAATAAAACCTTAGAGAAATTTAAGTCCAATTTCCCATATACTTTTATTGCATTGCAATGACTTTAGATTTTGAAACATGGCAAGGATTACAAGAACCTACCTTGAGCCTCTATTTGGATGGATCGAAAGACTTTGCAAGAGGATTGAAGTGATTTGTGCATTTTGTGTGTGTTTCCTTGGTGTATGTGAAGAATGTGTTTTTGCAAATTAAAAACAGCTTCACTATAGTAACTCATAATGAATTTTAATAAATCAAAATAATAATATTAATAACAATGAAAAATAATATTAACAATAATAAATAAAATAGCTTTTTCTTCATTTATTTTTTTAACTAGATAATTTTTTTCACACTCAATTCTTACATGTATTTTTCCTTTCTTTTCACTTATATTTCTTTTCACTTATATGAGAGTAAGAAGATGTTTTTTATGATTAATTAAAAAAGTTTATTTTTTATTTTTATAATCATAATAAAAATTTATATAATAAATTTAAGTTTTTAAAAAATTACTTTTTAAAATTGTGTTAGAACCGAATTAAAATTTTCAAAAATTTAACAAATATTTTTTAAATTAAATCTTTTCCTATCTGTAGCACATAAAATCGCAATAAATTGATAAAAGCTCTTTTGGGATAGACAAGTGAACTATGCATGCAGGCATCACGAAAAGTACCACAAAATCAGGCTGAGCCCACTCCAAAATTCGATGAATAATAATGAGTGAGGTGACCCACTAACACCCTCTATAAGTTTCAATTCAGGGGCAGCTTTCTTTTTCAGTGCATATAATATTAATGTACTTTAAAATTTTTAAAACAATAATTTAGGTCTTCCTCTCCTATCGTATTTGAGTTGGATGATGATTGGTATTTAACTTTTTTTTTCATATTTTTAAGATATTAGATAAATTTTCCTTTTTCTTGAATATTTACTTTATAAATTATTAGAAAGACTTGTACAAGGATATATCATTAAGGTAAAAGTAATTTTGCCTAAAATTTTAAATTCTCCTGTCATTCCTTTGAAATTTTGAATGCTGATACATACTGGGTTTGTCCTGAAATTTTGCCTTCTATTGGTCTAAGTCTCCTGCCAACCATGTGTTTGTAAAATTACCTCTGAGGGAAAAAAAAGGCAAAAGGGTACTTGAAAGTGGGGGTTACGAGGAGGATAGGTTGTTGTCGTACAAGGTTGTATGCTCATGGCAAATAGTAGCATAAACTTGGTGCTTCATCAGGGGTCAATGTTGCCCCCTGAGCTTCCTGTAGCTGCTCTACTGGGACCTTCATGCTTTCATTCGCTTTCTTCAACTTGGGCTATTTCCAATGGAGCCATTAATGTCTCACCTCAAAGGTTGAACTGCAGTGCAACTTGGTGTTATTGCTTCAGTTTCAGGAAATGTAGACGCAAATGGAAACTGCTTGAAAGAAGTTGCTCCACCAGTGAGTTTGTTGTTGCCAGTGATAAAAACTATGGCAATAAGCAGGTTGTTAATCTCACTCCCCGCCTCTACGACTATGTCCTAAAAAATGTTCGAGAGCCAGAGGTGAGGACTAAGGAACATACTGTTTTGCTTCATGCGTTGTTTTAATAAGAAAAAAAATTTGGGGGAGGGGGAGGGTATCTGAATTCTGCTGTCAACTGTGAAAAACTGTGTGTATTAAATTGCCCTTCGTGCTTATTGTAAAGTGACTGCACTTCAGATTCTAAGGCAATTGCGGCAGGAGACGGCCTCTATGCGTGGAAGTCAAATGCAGGTGTCTCCAATTATTTCATTCTTATGCAATTTTGCTTGCACTGTTTAGTAATAGAATTGTTAATATTGACTTTATGCTTGTGTATTTTATCTTCACTATCAAGCAGGGGTTTCTACTGCACATTTGGTTTTATGAAAGTGAGTAGCATTATTGTACCATTTATTCATTATGTGTTTCTATTGATGCTGTAGACAATTAATCATTTCTGTTGACCATATTGCTCTGCGCATCCTTGAATAAGAACACATAATGAATAATAGGTAGAATCATTTTGAATCCTTGATCCCAAACATACTGGTATGTTTGTAATTATGAATATTCAAATTATGTTCCTTTAAAGCTTATAGCTCGGCAATCTAATAAACAAGATTTGGTTATTTCAACACTTCTAGAGTTAGTTTATGTTATGAAATGAACATGATTGACCTACGTCTCGTAACTGGGAAATAAATCCAATTTAACAATTTTTGTTGAAGACTGAGTGGCTTCTTATTTAGGGACACATAATGGTCTTTGAATGTTAGCTTTGTGCTACTAGTGTTTTTGTATCCTGTCTGGTATCAAGTTTAAATTTGCGAAATTTGATGGGGCAAGTAAAGAATTGTGCTGGAAAGAATGTACAGTAGTCTCACTTGTCTTCTCTATCTTGTCTGTCATGTTTCACATTGTAATTTCACTTGATTAGCAAGAAGTAAAATGTTGACAATGCTTTTAGGTCTCCCCTGATCAGGCACAGCTGCTTGCAATGCTTGTGCAGATTCTTGGAGCAGAACGGTGTATTGAAGTTGGTGTTTATACTGTATGTACTTCATTCTTTACACACCATGCACTAGTTTTCTTCATGTTACATAGTAGAGGATGCCACTTCACTTCCATTATGTAATAAGTTATTATATTATTAATTTGATCCAGGGATACTCTTCACTAGCCATAGCATTAGTTCTGCCAGAATCAGGTCATTTAGTTGCCTGTGAAAGAGATGCCAAATCTCTTGATGTTGCCAAGAAGTATTATCAGCTAGCTGGTGTTTCACATAAGGTATATATGCTACACATTTGCTTTTGATTTGAAAAGGGTTCAAAATTTTTGTTTATCTCTTTTGAATTATGGGCACTTTTTATATTATATTTATGTACTGCCTGCATTTCCTGATGGCTTTACATAACTGGTTCTAGGTGGATGTAAAACTTGGACTTGCAATGGATTCCCTAGAATCTTTAATTCTGAATGGTGAAGCAGGAAGGTATGTGGATTTTTCATTTTCAACATCACTATGATATATGATTTGAAATTTCACATTCTGTTGCTGTGGGTAGGAGCTCTTCCACATTTGCTATTTTCTCTTTAAATAGTTATTGTTAATCAAGGATCCTGAGTATATGATATGAACATTGTCAAAGGAAAAGCAAGTAAAATAGAATTTAAGCGATATTACCTTTTCATGCAGCTATGATTTTGCATTTATTGATGCCGAGAAAAGAATGAACGAGAAATATTTTGAACTGCTACTACAGCTGGTAAGAACATAATAAAAACCGGTCAAAGGCATTCAGATATTCTTATGCTTCTTAATCACAAGATCTTTCATAATCTTTCTTATTGGGTTCCTATGAACTGTGTTATACTGATGCACTGAATAATTTATTGTTGCAGGTGAGGGTTGGAGGTCTTATTGTAATTGATAATGTCCTTTGGCATGGAAAAGTTGCTGACCCACTGGTGAATAAATTCTTCTGTGATCTCCTTTTTTTCCAGTTAAGTGAACCTGATTTATTGTACTATTTGCAGGTACATGACCCTAAAACTATCAGCATTAGAAATTTTAACCAAAAGTTAATGGAAGATGAGCGTGTAAACATCAGTATGGTAGGTTTATACCATATTTTTTTAAATATTAATACACTTGCAGAGAAAATCTGCAAGTTAATTTATAATTGGTTAACTTTTTTTTGGAGAATCTCAGGTACCAATCGGAGACGGGATGACGATCTGCCGAAAAGGCTGACCCATTTTTTAGTAATTTTTAAGTTCTATGCAATTGAACTTACACCCCTTAGGGGTAGTTCTTCTGTGAGATCTGAGGAAAGACAATTGTATAATAAGCACAAAATTGATTTGACGTTCTTAAAACTTTTGAAGTTGCAATGCCCATTCTCTTGGCAAGGATCTGAAAGAATACTGATGAATATCATTTTGATTCCAAAGTGAATATGCTAAACTAGATTATATGATCTTCTCTACCACAATTTTTGTACGCACCTAAGGTAGCAGCACCACCACATTAGCATGTACTTTAGTTACCTATTACTAGCACATTAATTAACTCATTCTTTCAAAAACAATTTACTCAATTGATTTTTTTAAATTATAAAGTCAAGAGAGTAGCACTCCATTTCACTTATGATTTCATTATTTCAATAAATTTTTTGACAAGTTATTTCAATAAATTTTAAATAATAATGACCATGTTAAAAAATGTTACTTATTTCATTGTATAAGTGAATATATTTGAGAATAAATGCTTTCATGTTGTACTAGACCAGAGCGGTCAGGACTCAGTGCTCAGTGGTCGGATCTCGGTGCATGACACAGGTAGGTCAGCTCGGCTGTTAGGCCAGTATAATGGGTCATGTGATTGGACCCTGGTTGGACAAGTAAACCCGTTTTGCTATAATTAAGGTAACCTTTTGTACGTAAAGGCAAGGTGCTTAACAAAGGATATTTGTGGACCTAAGGGTGCACTTAGTACGTATGGGGTCTAGGTGAAGTAAATGTTTTCTTTTAAACCTAAGCCCATGTGTTTTAGGGCACGTAGTGGTTAGGTTGCATGTATAATGAAAGATAACGTAGCACCATGAGTAGGGTGCCCACGTAAGCAAAATGGATCCCTGATATCGGCACATGAGTTGGTGTCCTAGTGGTTATTCTGTTATTATTTTATGCACTCCTTGGAGACAAAATTCTCTTATGTTGTAGCACCTTGAGAGAAGGTGCCCTTGAACAGAATGTGTTTCTCTTGTTGAGTATGGTTTCAGTTGAGATTAGATTCTCATGATGGAAAGTTGTTACAAAAGGTAAGCTATAAAAGGAGTTTGAGATCCCAAGTAAAGGTACGTTGTTTCTAAGACTTAAACTGAATACTTCTTAAATTATAGTAAGCCCTTTACTGACTTGATCATCGGAGTGCAATCAACAGGTAGGGTCCCCTCTGTCTCAATGGAGCTATGTTCCAGAGCAGCAAAAGATATGACGAATTCGTGAAGAGACAGACGGAGTTAGAACTTGTCATCAGAGTCAACCGGCAAGAACACATGTATATAAGAAATAATCTTCACAATACTTCTACTTTATAGTTGTCAATTGTAGTTTTCAATAGTTCATCATTCAAGTGTCATGACATGTAGCGAGTTCCCACTATAGATATGTAAAGATAAGGGCATCCATATAGTTTAACTAAAAAAAACTACCTTTTCCACGCATTTGGTTAGATTTTGAGAGATTAGAAATATAGAAAAATCAACATTTTTTCTTTAATAGAATAAAATAACTATATAATATCGTACTATAATTAATTGATTGATGGTATATTGATAGGATATGTTTTTCTTATCTTTTGTTTATTATGATTTTTTTTTACTTTCACATTATTTCTCATATATGATAATTGTTATTATTATCATTATCATTGATGTCATTATTGATATATTATTGTTATTATTGTTATCACTTTTACTATTGCTTTTTAAGTCACCACCACTCTCATATTCATCATCTTCAATATTATCATTATTCCTAATATCAAACTTCTACTCTTAGTCCAAAAGTTATAACTAATAGTCATAATACAAATTTTTCCACTTAATAATATAACAACTTAAACACTATTAATGTTATTACCATTATGGTCATCGATATTATCATTGTTATTATCATCTTATTATTGTTGTTGTCATCACTATTGTTATAATTATATAAGTAAGGAGCTCTTCATACTATTATTCTTATTACCATTATTGACATCAATATTATCATTGTTATTATCATCTTGCTATTGTTGTTGTCATCACTATTGTTATAATTATAGAAATAAGGAATTGATAAAATATAATCAAGAATATCAAAGTTATATATGTATTATTAGAAACATTTTTATTTATTCCTATGTCACATTTTTATTATTAAAGGATATCAAGTCTTCTCTATTTATTGTGTTATTATTTTTCTCAATATAAATAGGGCACATATGATGTCTTAAAAACACACATTTTCATCTTAATGTTGCTCTTATTTCCTTGAGTTTAACAAGGTATCTATAGCCTTTTTCAAAATTGCGTTGTCTAGGTCCACTTTTACTATTATGACGCCCTCTCCTAAAGTTTTTTCACACTAGATTTTTAGGAAAAAGTATCTTTCAAGACTAACCTCTATAATAAATTCTCCCATCTTTTCTTATCATATTATTAGTATTGAGAAGATGGATGAGGCTAACTATTCCACTGTAGAGTCATTTATTGCTCTTATATTCTTGATTGATCCATCTCTAAAACCATTTAAAGACTTTATCAAAGGGTGTGTGACACACCAATCAACTAATAACATTGCTTCAATGACCCTTATATGGTAAGCAACTTGTCTCAATCAACTTTTCTTGATTCCAAGTTATTGATTTTGGTGCAACTGATCACATATCTAGTAATCGTTTTCTTTTCTCTCCTTTTACTAAAGATGCCCATTTGTTTTTTTTTTATAACTGTTGTCAATGGTTAACGAACACAAGCTTATGACATTGGTACTACCCAACCCCTCTCATCCCTTATTGTTGACTTGTTCTTTATGTCCTTAATTACCCTTTTAATTTATTGTCTCTTGTCTGATTGACCTAATCCCATGATATTATCCTCACCTTCACTAGAAATAATGTTACTTTTGGGATTAGATATTTGGGTCAGATGATTGGCATCGAATGTGAGTCATATGTCATTTTCTATCTCTATTCATTACTATTAATATGTGCATGAACAATCTCTCCATTGAGAATCCATTCTCAACTAGGAAATATAGGGTTAACAAAATTGCAGAAGATGAAGTCAAGTTTAAAACATTTTTCTACTTTGGATATGAGTCATGTCAATTAGGAAAACATGTTTCTCACTTTTTTCCTGATAATCTTAATAAACAAGCATTGTCTCATTTTCCTTTAGTTCACTTTGATATTTAGGGTCCTTCCTATATTGTTACTTCTTTTGGTTTGAAATATTTCGTTAGCTTTATTGATGATTATTTGATATGTACTTCAATTTGGTTAATAAAAAGTCGATTAAAAGTGTTTTCTATATGATTAAAAGTTTTTAATGAAATTTAAACACAATATGGTATATACATAGAAGTTTTTTTGTAGTGACAACGTCCATGAATATTCGTCTAACCCATTTTAGCAATTCATAAAATCTAATGACATCCTTCATCAAACTTAATATCCACATACTTCTCAACAAAATGGAATGGTTGAACATAAAAATGTGCATCTTATTGAAACTACTTGGAACTTCTTCTTTATAGTCATTTTTCTCACCATTTTTGGGGGATGCTTTCCTTACAACATGTTATCTCATTAACCAAATGTTGTTGTTTGTCTTTAATGATTGTGTGCCTCACTCCATCCTTTTTTCTCATTCCATTCTATACATTCTTGCCCTAATCATTCAAATGTGTCTTTGTGTGATGGAAGAGCTCAAAGCAGAGAAGATTTCATTGCTAATAAATGGAGGTAATGGCGGTGGACTAAGGTTTCCTAAGAGAGAGGTTTGACAAACACTCAAGGAAGAGGTTAGGAGAGTTGAATTTAGGAGACTATAATTTTGAGTCGCAATTTTCACATCAGTTCAATACTCATTCCAAGTTAAATTTACAAAGAGGGCCCCTCCTATTTACAAGAGTGTGGTTTGAGTGTGGGAGAGGAAAAAGGAGGGAGAACTCAAATTTGAATTACCACATGTGCTCCTAAAAAGGTGGCACAAAGAGTGTATCAAGTGACACTTGTCCACTCATGCTTTCCACACGTGCATTCATGTGCAAAGTTGATGTGAGTTGATTTTAGGACTGTTCATTTTATGGTGTGACACTTTACTTAGATTGAAATTTAAGAAATTTAAGAGTGAAGACCTTAGGAAAATCCTCACTAGACATTAACTTAACCAAGTGATTAAGTAGATGTGAAGGTTCATTTCACAGAGGCAAAAGGAAAAGACAATTATAAGGCGAAAATGATGCTAGAAGGTGCGAAATTAAAGAACAAGGAAAATAAACCAAAATAGAATTGCCGAATGGAAATAAGGAAAACCAAAACAAGAACATGATACAAATAGTAAAAATGGAATAACAATGGAAGAATAGATGAAGGAATGAGAAAGCTTATGTGATGAATTTGAGAATTGGAACACGCCACTTGGAGTGTGATTGGCCTCCAAGATAAGTGATGATAGTCGCCACTTGAGAGCTCTCAATACTCACAAGATAAAACCTAAATGCTAAGAGGAATTCAAACCTCACTAATACCTCACACAATTCGTGCAGAGTAACTCTTCTTCTATTAATTTCAACTTGTCAAATACACTAGGTAGGCCTACTATTTATAGATGAAGGAGCCTTGGAGAACAATCTAAAGGGATAGGATGGAAAAAGGGAAAAAATGGGCAACTTTAGGGTTTGACTAAGTCAAACCCGCATCCTAGGCTTGTCCTTCTAGAAACTAGGTCAAAATGCCTTCCAAAAGAGCTAGGAACAAGCTAAAATGCTACCCACACCCCATATTATGCTAAAGGTACCTTATTCTAGCCTATATTTGTTATTTGGACCCCTAAAGTGAGCCCAAAATTATTTACAACATTTTCTAATCATTAAGAAGACAAGCAGGAAGAACTTTAGATGCTCTGGTCTTTGTCCAATTCTCCCTTTGGTGAGGTCTCCACTTGTATGTTGAGATGACTTCTCATAGTTTAAAGCATCCTTGGTTATCTCCTAGTGGGCTTTCCACACATGCATTCATGTGCAAAGTGTAAACATATGTGCCTTTCTCCCTATCTTAGACGTCCTAGGGTTTCTCTTTAGCTTAAGTGGACCCAATAGAAACCCTAACTAGACTAATCTAACCCTAATCTACATAAGGCCCAAATACAAGGTCAAACATCTACTCTACTTGACCCAAATACAAGCTCAAATGTCTTATACTACTTGGCCCAAATACAAGCTCAAATGTTCTGTACTACTTGGCCTAAATGTAAGACCCAAAATGTCATATACTACTTTGTACAATTTATTACACAATATAGTTGACTTCTTCAAAGATGATCTTAGGTTCAATAAGAGTTTTTGGAGGTCCAATCTTCATGCAAGCTCTTAGTTAGGGCTCTAGGTCTTCTGTCTCTTTATTCTATGAATGTGGTGGTTGGATAATTTGTCATTATTGTGGGATATCATCGCTCTCAAAACAATATTGATGTTTCCCTTCTAATCTTCATTAGTATTTTATGTATAATGATGTCTCTTTCTTTGATTTTGTGTCATATTATACAATTTTTCATTTGAATGACGACAAATGTAGTCACCTTCCCACCATCATCAATCTTCCTTCATCAACACCCGATGACTCTACTATAACCCATGTTGTTTCTCTTGCACCCCTTTAGGTAATTCAACATGTTCATGACCTATTGATATTCTAATATAAGATCCATCTTTGACAAATAATGATAAGGAGAGACCATGCTTGATCTTTCTCCGAAACTATCTCTTGTACTAGATCTCGTCTCATCCAAAAAAATGATTTGAATATTGTTATTAAAAAAGAAACATGTTCTATCCGTAATCCTTCTCCCAATTATAGAAATCTTAGTTATCATAGGCTCCCCCATACAAGATATTTGTTATTCCTCATTATCTTTTATTCATGTTAAGTCTCTAGGTGAAGATTTATCTCACATAGAATGGTGACAAACAATGATTAATAAGATATTTGTCATTTAAAGTACTAGTACTTGATAATTGGTTCCTCTTCCAGCTTACAAATTGTCGCAACCAAGGTTACGTGGGACGACGAAACAAAAATTGGTTTTCGAAGGAAATAAAGATGGAGTCGCCACCATAGTTTATTATGAAAAACTACGGAAAAACCAGAAATGATAGTTTACGAAACCAGATTAGGGTTCAAGAGTCGGTTACGTGTATGGAAGGTATTAACACCCTACAACACCCATTTGAAGACGATACCTTTAATTAAGTACAAGAAATGAGTATGGTTTTTTTAAAAATGTTTATTTTTCCAAAAAAAACAAAGAAACACAATGCAAACATAAAAAAATATTTTGAAATTATTTTATTTAGGTCCGACAAGGATTAACCTTTGTTCTACGCATTTCCATTCACAATGAAACATTAGGGTCTATGTAGCTCTAAAAGGTTAAATTATTTTGAAAATGTTTGTGTCAGTGAGAGCTGGGCTTTTGAAAAAAAAAACGAAATGAAAGCGAAATTTTGAAAAAGTGAAGCCGACAAGGATTAACCTTGCTCCTACGTATTTTTTTCATAATAGAAAATGAGGGATTGCGTAGTTCTACGCATTAAAAGATTATTTTTATTCATTTTATTTTTTAAATTTATATTTCATATATATTTTTAAAAATTTTAGAAAATAAGAGTTGGTGGGTGTATAAATAAAAAGGAGGGTGTGATGAATAGCGAAAGTGTTGGGCCAGCTGAATGGGTCAAAGCTTATTTGGTAAGGGAGGTGAGGATCTTAAAACATGGTAGAAACAGTGAAATTGCTAGGCCAGCGAAATGGGCCTAGGCTTGTTTTGTATAAGCGATGCAGGTATTAAAAGGGCGGTGTAAATAGTAGAAAGTGCTGGGAAGTTTGAAAAGTACTTTGAAAAACAAGATGGCCCATCTTCATGAATAAATTCCTCACACCAAAAGTGTGGGGACCCACTTCTTTTTCTCTCTCAATTTGCTACGTTAATTCTCCCTATGCCGTTCAATGCATGCAAATTATTAAGGCTTCTTCTTCCTGCACCCCTACGTTTTTCTTCCTGCACCGCCATAATTTTCTAAATCCCGAAATTGCCCTTGACCTTATTTGAAAAAGGGCACCGTGATTACCGGAAATTGGGATCTGGGAGTGTGCTACGAATTCATCAATCCGGAACTAAATAATTTTTTTTTTCCGGATGAGGGGGTGTTTTAGAAGCAAATTTTGCATAAGTTATTGATTTCCGGATTGCTGAATCCAGAAACCTAATTCTGTTACGAATTGGTGGATCTGAAATGTTTTTTTTTTTTTAATTATGAATTTCTGAATCCAGAATGCATATTTCTGTTACGATTGGTGGATTCAAAATGATTTTTTTTAATGATGATTTTTTGAACGTGAAATGCATATTTTGATTTACGGATTGGTGGATCCGAAATTTTACCGGATTCCATGATTCAGAATTTAAAAAATAAATAAATACAGTTCAAGTGTATTTTAGGGTTTTTAAAAAATAAGAGGGATAATTTGGTCTTTGCATAACATTATGTGGTGCAGGAAGAAAAATGTAAGGGTGCAGAAAGAAACTACCAATTATTAACTCGCGGGCCCACGTGCTTGTAAACTCCCAACTTACCAATAAAATGAAACCGTGAGCCCCCATCTTTTATCATTCACACCAAATGATAAGTGCACCACAGTGGCGTAAGCTGCACAGGGCACAAAGATAGAATAGAATAGAACCATAATAAAGGCAATCCACTTTGTTTTTTTACACCACACTACAATTTTTTGATATTATTATTTTAATATTTTTACATTATTTAATTATAAATTTACTCTTTATTATATATTTTTTAAAACTGTTCCATCAAAATATGAAACTGAGAACACCTCTTGGTGAAGCAGCGTTTCATGCACCCGTAGTCTCGTTCCTCTTGTTTCTTTTGTCTTCTTGGTATTTTCCAGCTTTGGTTAGTCTCTTCACTTTGAGTTAGACGTAGGTCTCTGTCAGTGTAATGGATTCAGTTTCCCGCAGCTGGTGGTGGGTGAAGATGCTGGGAGCATTGAGTGTTGCAGCAGAAGGACGGAGCCAAGCACAAATGGAAAAATGATGGCCAAGGTTCACGACTGGGGAGGAGATTTGTGAGGATATGCGATGAAAATCATTCGACTTCGAAACTTTCGGTTAAAAAGATAGACGAATATCGAGACCCTTACTAAAGATATTGTAAATTTTTTTTCTTCTTCTTAGCCTTGTAAAAACTATATAGAGTAGTTAGGAAGTTTTGAGTCTTGTATTTTGTGACAAAGTAGAGAAAGATGTAAATAGAAAAAAAAAGTAAAATGTAAAATAGTGAAAGAGAGGTACAAATAAAAATGTAGGCAATAAATGCATGAGGTAGATAAGAAAGGCATGATGCTCCACATGTCTTCTCCTCAATAGAGAGGATTTGCATCAATATGGTGGTGACACTTGTCACTCTCATTTGAGAGGTTTTGAGAGACTTTCTTCTATAAATAAGAGTCTCTTGTACATGATTTTTAACTTTGATTTGAGTAATGAAATGTTGTCCAATTGAGACTTTTACTTATTCACAGTTCTATCTTAAGTTGTCTTCTTGCTAGATAAGTTTATAGATTACTTTTAGTAGCCTAACCTCACTTTAGAAACTAAGTGTTGGCCTAACCTCACTTAAATCCATAGTAATTTTTTTTTTTAGCAAAGATTTAATTAAATTAAATTGGGGACACTTCAGGGGTGTCCCAACCCTTATACAAAAACTAAAAAATTGTACAGCTATTTTAACTCCCAGACTTAACAATACAAGCCTAGGCTTCCAAAAGAGAACAAACTCTTCAAGAATCAATGCTAACTCCCCTCAAACATATGCCCTCAAATCTCCCTTCAAGATGAATACAGTTGCCCAACATTTGCTTAAAATGCACTCCTTCTTCCTATGCCATCCAACTTTAAATTCTCGTGAAAAAGGGATATTTTATACCCCAACTATGAAGCTTTTCTACGGATTTCAAGGCTCACTACTCAAAGCCAAAAAGCTACTTAAGAAGTTTGTCCCTGAGCTACATCACCAAACTCAAAACTGCACACCAAAAAATCAGCATCCTATTATAAGCATCTTAAATTGGCTGCTACAATGCACACAGAAAGTCTAACGCTTCTAGTAGTCCAAACCCTCCTAAAGAA
>Ga0123342_1007234_pt1 | contig 14801 bp, 13 predicted proteins | sample Turbeawhitnodule_FD_89960 | JGI IMG/M metagenome (GOLD analysis project Ga0123342, IMG submission 89960) | Root nodule microbial communities of legume samples collected from Mexico - Turtle bean Mexico white nodule | ecosystem: Host-associated > Plants > Roots > Nodule | place: Mexico: Nepantla...
AAAATTTTCAGCATTACTACTTGCTTCTACATTGCATGGCAGCTGTTTCAGATATCTGCTCAAGATCCTGCTTACCTTGTTTTAGTGCAACACGGGGACAGGCAAGCAAGCACATAGCACTCTTTTCTTTTTATTTTTGAACATTTTGTATTGGGACTGGAGTAGGCATATTGGGGGTGGCAAAATCCTTTAACTCTTAAGAAGTTAGTGTTCTGTCTCACTGAGACTGTTATCACTGGTTACCTCACTATTATAAAGTTTATCATATAACAGAGGAATGAAGGTCACCTCTATCGTTCTTTCACATTTTATAGTTTACTTAGAAACGTTAATAATTTTTTTATAACAGGGCAGAAAACAAATATATGGGGATTTCTGGTGAGGCAACATAGCAATGGTATTCAAGAACCAAAGGCATGTAAGAGGCTCATGTGGTATGTTCTAGCAGATGTGAGTGGATTGCCATAAAGCTTATGTTACGGCATTTACTTTGTTTGATAATTGCAGGAAATTAAAAAGGGTATGGGATAATCCCTGATTAGAGACAAGATCCCTTAATATGTTGATTCCAATGATTATCTTTAATTGTGTGAATTCTTGTAATTATTGTAATTATCAATCAATGGTTATCACCATTGATTGTTATCTTATTTGTTGTAGTGTCGTGATACTGAGTATTAATTGTAAGATTATATATTGTCAGGTTTTGACTATATATGTATATTGTAATCAACAAATTAAATACAATATTCTTTCTCCTTTCATTACTCTTTTCTCACTTGATGTCAGAGCTTTTGATCCAATTCAAATCATGACATCCGCTGCAGATTCAAAATCCCAAAATTGTCTTCCATTCACTGTATCTGTCAAGTTGGACAGAGACAACTATCCATCATGAAAATCCTTGGTGATTTCTACAGTCAAAGGTTGCAGGCTCGATGGGCACATGCTAGGAGATGGAGAAGTGCCTTCATGAATTGTAGAATTTGTTGATGATCGGCGGAAGCACAATGGAGGTTGACGTGCAAGGCCCTCCTAAGAGGTGTGGTGGCCTTGAAGGTGCATGTTAGGTAGGGAAGAAGAGTGGTTTGGCAAGGTGAGAATTGAAGATCAATAGCCTAACCTAAGAGCTTTTGGACAAGAAGTGAAATTGGCTCATATTTTGGGCAGCAATTCACTAATTATATTAATCTTGAATTTACATGACCCAAGCACCTCATTATATAGCAAGTGAGGGCTGGATTTGAACAAGAGAATTGGAGGGAAATTCAAATGAAAAAGAATTTGAAATCGGCGCCTAATTTCCACTTAGCACATGGAGCACATGAAGCATATTTAACATGTGATGGAAAACGTTTAGCACATGTTAAATATGGAACATGTGGAAAATGTGTCTTGGTTAATCATAACCGGCCTTGGTTAAAATTAGGTGTTTTAGAAATCCTAATTTAACCAAGGTTGGTTTTTAGGTGCCAAATTTCATCTAAGGAAAAATTACAAATAAAATTCTTAATCTAATTTTGACAAGAAATTAAAGTCTACTCTACACTAGAGTTTTGGCCTCTTTGATCATGTATTGGGAAGTTTCTCTGTTGTCAATAGCCATATCCCAGTCTTCTTGGATCCTCTTGGCTTTAACTCTAGTGGTTGGCCCAAATCTACCCTTTGGTGGGCTTGCATGTGGCTTGTGCTTGGGCCTCTTCCGTCACTAGGGACAAAGGAGTGTCTTGAAGAATTCATAGTTTTTGCAGATTCAAGCAAGAAACCAAAACTCGCATTTGAAGATTGGCAGGCTCATGATTCACAACTCCTTGGATGGTTGATGAATTCAACGACTGTTGAAATAGCAACACAATTGTTGCACTGTGAAACCTCAAAACAACTTTGGGATGAAACCCAAAGCCTAGCTGGTGCACACACAAGATCTCGAATCACCTACCTTAAATATGAGTTTCACAACATCTGGAAATGAGAAATGAAGAAGGAGGAATATTTGGTCAAGATGAAGAATCTCGCTAACAGACTTAAACTTGCAGGGAGTCCCATTTCCAACTCAGATCTAATCATTCAAACCCTAAATGGTTTGGATTCTGAATACAACCATGTGGTGGTCAAACTATCTGATCAAACTAGTCTCACTTGGGTTGATCTACAGGCCCAATTACTAACCTTTGAGAGTAGACTTGATCAACTGAATGGTCTTACCAAACTCTCTCTTGATGCATAAAAAATGTTGCTAATAAAATTGATTACAAAGATAACAAATTCAACACAAACAACAACGAGAGATGCTCTAACTTCAGAAGTTGGAGAGGAGGCAGAGGAAGAGGAAGAATGTCTAAACCAACATGCCAAGTTTGCAATAAGGTTAGGCACACAACTGTAAACTGTTGGTACATGTTTGATAGGTCTTATTCAAACTCAAATTATTCAGCAGACAGTGACAAACAAGGAGCACACAATGCCTTTCTAGCCTCACAAAGCGCTGCTCAAGATTATGATTGGTACTTTGACAGTGGTGCAAGCAATCATGTGACACACCAAACTGAAAAATTTGAGGATCTAGCAGATCATTGTGGTAAGAACTCGTTAATAGTTGGAAGTGGTGAGAAATTGTAGATTGTTGCCACAAGTTCCTCAAAACTAAACTCACTCAACTTACATGATGTCTTATATGTGCCCAACATTACAAAAAATCTATTAAGTGTGTCAAAATTAACTGTTGACAATAACATTCTTGTTGAGTTTGATGCAATTGTTGCTTTGTGAAGGACAAGTTAACTCGGAAGGCAATTTTAAAAGGGACATTTAAAGATGGCTTGTATCAACTCTCAAGGACTGAAAGGGACTCGTGTGCTTATGTATCTGTCAAGGAGAGTTGACATAGAAGGCTTGGTCATCCAAATAATACAGTCCTAGATAGATTCTTGAAAAGTTGTAATGTGAAACTATCACCTAGAGATCATTTTAACTTTTGTGAGGCTTGTCAATATGGCAAAATGCATTTTTTACCCTTCAAAACATTCCTCTCATACCAAGGAAATCCTTGAATTAGTTCATACTGTTGTCTGGGATCCTGCACCAATAATATCTTCTTCTGGTTTCAAATATTATGTTCACTTCATTGATGATTTTAGTAGATTTACTTGGATTTATCCTCTGAAACAGATATCGGATACTGTACAAACCTTTATTCAATTTAAAAACATGGTAGAAAGTTTTTTTAACAAGAGAATTAAGACAATCCAATGTAATGGTGGTAGTGAATACAAAGCTGTGCAAAATCGTGCAATAGAAGTATACAATTCAGAATGTCATGCCCTTACACATCACAACAAAATGGTAAAGCTGAGAGAAAACACAGACACATTGCTGAATTTGGCTTGACATTGCTAGCACAAGCCAAAATGCCCTTACATTTTTTGTGGGAAGCTTTCTCCACAACAATTTATCTCATAAACAGATTGCTCTCTCTAGTCACTCAAAATGAAAGCCCTTACTCATTGCTTTTTTAAAAGGAACCTAACTACAATTCCTTAAAACCCTTTGGGTGTGCTTGCTATCCCTGTCTTAAACCCTATAATCAGCACAAACTACAATTCCACACAACCAGATGTGTGTTCTTGGGGTATAGTAACTCTCACAAAGGATACAAATGCATAAATTCTCATGGAAGAATCTTCACTTCAAGACATGTTGTTTTCAATGAAGAACATTTTCCATTCCATGATGGGTTTCTTAATACAAGAAGTCCCTTGAAAACACTAACTGAGAGTTCATCTCCCCCTTTTTCTTTGCATACTACAGGTAACCCACATATTGGAGCAGTCACACTTCCAGATGATAACAATCTTGGTGATGAACAAGAACCAACCAATCCAACTGAGAGTGCAGTTAATTTTAGCAGAGATTAGGCTGCAAATAATTCAACAAGGAGCAGTCCAATTTTTAAAATAATTCACCAAACAACATTCAAATTCTTGATCTCACAGAAACAGTTGCTGGAGATCACCAAGATTTTGTTGAACCAAACATCAACACTCATTGGACCAGGAGCAAAGCTGAAATGCATAAGGCAAAGAAGCCATGTGTCGGGTTTGTTGAAACTACCACAGATGAGAAGGAACCAGAAAATGTCACAGAAGCACTCAAGACCACAGTGAAAAGAAGTTATGGAAAAAAGAGTATCAGGCACTCATGTCAAATCAAACTTGGCTCTTGGTACCATATCAAGGCCAAAAACTCTTCTGATTTTGGCCAGCCATCGGGAAGACCAGCAAAAGCAACTTCCAAGTCAGCGGGTATTAGCCTAACAGCCCGACCTCACTCAGGAACATCATTGATTCTAAATGGGTCTTCAAGACCAAGTACAAAGCAGATAGAACAATTGAAAGGAGAAATGTAAGATTAGTAGCAAAAGGATTTCAACAAGCAACTGGATTGGACTATGAAGAGACCTTCAGTCCAGTTGTCAAGGCCAGTACAGTTCGGATCATACTCTCAATTGCAGTACACCTCAATTAGGAGGTCAAACAGCTAGACATAAACAATGCATTTCTTAATGGCTATCTCAAAGAAACTGTGTTTATGCATCAACCAGAAGGATTTGTAGACTCAACTAAATCTGAACATGTTTGCAAGTTATCCAGGGCAATTTATGGATTGAAATAGGCTCCAAGAGTCTGGTTTGATAGCCTAAAAAATGCCTTAGTCAGCTGGGGTTTCATGAACACATAAAGTGATTCCTCACTATTCACTTCAAGAGGTACAAATTACATTAACTTCCTACTTATATAAGTGAATGATATAATTATCACAGGGAACAACACCAAGTTCTTGGAATCCTTCATCAAACAACTCAATGATGTGTTTTCACTTAAAGATCTTGGTCCACTACACTACTTCTTAGGCATAGAAGTTCAAAGAGATGCATCTGGCATGTACTTGAAGCAATCAAAATACATAGGAGACATTATGAGAAAATTCAAAATGGAAAATACTTCATCTTGTCCAACACCTATGATAACCGGCAAGCAGTTTACAACTGAAGGGGAGAAATTACAAGACCCAACCATGTTCAGACAAGCTATAGGAGCTTTGCAATACTTAATAAACACAAGACTCGATATAGCATTCTCAGTTAACAAGCTCAACCAATTCATGAGCTCTCCCACTATAGATCACTGGCGAGGCATAAAAAGAATATTGAGATATCTTCAAGGTACCATTCAACACTGCCTACACATCAAACCATCAACTGACTTGGACTTGGTAGGATTCTCAGATGCAGACTGGGCAACAAGTGTGGATGATAGAAAATCTATGGCTGGTCAATGTGTCTTCCTTGGTGAAACACTTGTTTCTTGGTCTTCGAGGAAGCAAAAGGTAGTCTCAAGATCCAGTACAGAGTCAGAATATAGAGCATTGGCTGACTTAGCTACTGAAATAACATGGACTCGTTCACTTCTTGCTGAATTGAAACTCTCCCTGCCAAGAAAACCAACATTGTGGTGTGATAACTTGAGAGTGCTAAGGCACTAGCTTCAAGTCCAGTTATGCATACTCGATCCAAACACATTGAAATTGATGTGCACTACATCAGAGACCAAGTACTGCAAAATGAGATTGTTGTAGCCTATGTTCCATCAGCTAATCAAATAGCTGACTGTCTCACTAAAGCATTAACTCATACACGATTCAGCCAACTTAGAGACAAACTTGGGGTGACTCCCTCACCCATCAATTTGAAAGGGGGAATTAAAGACAAGATCTCTTAATATGTGGATTCCAATGATTACCTTTGATTGTGTTAATCCTTGTAATTATTGTAATTATCAATCAATGGTTATCAGCATTGATTGTTACCTTATTTGTTGTAGTGTCGTGATACTGAGTATTAATTGTAGGATTATATACGGTCAGGTTTTGACTATACATGTATATTGTAATCAACTAATTAAATACAATATTCTTTCACCTTTCATTACTCTTTTTCTCACTCCCTGAACAGATATTGTAACACCAGAAGACAAAATTAAATTACTATACTAGTGCCATAGATGTAGTTTGGAGATCATCACTTCTGTCAACACTACTGTCGGGTAGACGATGTCGTTCTTCAAGCAGTAACTGTAGACTTATACTTTCTTGTCTCATAAATGCTCAATTTTTTCCTCTGTATAACGCTATAGTTGTAATTAATTATAAAGTTTAAATGTCAGAATCAGAGAAAAATGTTCAGATCACTAGTATCTATTCTTTTGTTAATTGCATGAATATTCATTTATTTAATTCTATGGCACTTCCTGTTAAGTGATTCAGATTGTAACTGTACACTCATATATAGGTCAAAAGGTCATTTCTTGATAGTTGTCGATTTATTGTTCGGCAACTTTAACGTTTCTATAACTGTCACTAATTTGAATCATGTTTTTTCTTTCCTGGGGCAAGTAGCATTTCACATGAATGAGCTGGAATAATAATGTGTAAAATTGAAATAGTGGTGGTTAAGGTTAACATTTCTTCATTACGTAAAACCCAAGATTCTTGCCAAGAATTTTTACACAATCCATCACCCTGAAGGCAATTTCTTCCTACACATATAATTTATGACATACACTCAACGCAAAATTTATAACTTAACATTAAATTTATAACTTAACATTGTCTTTGATTTCATTTTTGCCTATGGATGCACAAATTTGAAAGTGATTTTTATACATTTCAGATTTTGAAATCTAAAAGGTTATTTTTGTATTTCATTTAAACTTCTAGATGGTTATATCCGAAAGTGAGTTATGAGTTCTAGATTTTTATATTCAAAATGGTGTGCTATAAATGGTGCTAAGGATTGAGATCCGGAACTCATTTATGTTGTCTAGGTCAATTTTCAGATGCTAAAACCCATAAGTAACATATTAGTTCTGGATTTATATATCCAAAACTTTGTGATTTGTCTTATAGATATAAATATTTAAAAAAACAAAAATTTTAATTCATTAAGAAAAAAACAAACATTTCAGTCAGTATGTTGACTGCAGGTCTGAATTGATATGCTGCAGGGAGAATCAGCCAACACTGAATCCGCTTTGTCAACCATGGGCTTCTGATGAATATCGTCTTCATACTCACTTTTCGCAAAATTATTCTTGAGTGAGTTATCTACTGTCGTGTTGTCTTTTCCTCATCATCAAGCTTTTGAAAAAATATTAGTTTCTGTCGTGGTGTCTTTCCGTTATGTTATTATATTTTTTTTACTAAAACAAATTGTAAAATAAAAAAAATTCTTGATATTGTAATATAAGAACTACATAATTTTGCTAATTTTTGTATAGTAGGGGAAACGCAGGTGTTGTGCTGATGTATCCGTATCTTTTATTTTATTATTTATATATAATTATATTTAGTATTAAAAATTAAATAAAAGAGGTTATATATATTTATTATATATTTAATAAGATTTATTGAAACTAAATCTATCAATTAAATATACAAATGAGAAAAAATAAAAATATTTTAATAACTTTAGTAATCATATTTCAGTAATTTTTTTCCTTTACATAAAAAAAGTCAATAAAAATAAATAAATAAATAAATAAGCACTCTTGTTTCATGTTCATCTTTGTACTTTTACACCTTTTTATCTAAGAAGTCTGAGAACAAAACAGAAGCATGTAAATAAACTTAATAAAAACTAGTTGAGATGTCAAATAGCATAGTGATGCTTAACATGAAAGTTTTTTATAAAAAAAAATAAAAATAAACTTAATAAAATATTTATCTCAAAAAGCTTAAAAAATTTATCTTTGAAGACATAAAAGAATTAGTGAATGGTTAATGTTTATAAAACAATCATTTTAGTATTTTGGATAAGAAAAAAAAAATCATTTGAGTCTTCAATAAAAAGAGTCTTTAATAAAAAGAAAAAAAAAAATAGGGGAAAATAGTGAAAAAAAATAAGCAACAAACGTCAGTGAGGACACAAAAAAAAAAACAAAACGTAGTTAGGTTTACCGTTATAGTGTCTTAGAAAAAAAATAAATTGAGAAACTTACTCATTTGAGAGGAGAGTAAACCAAGTGAATGAGGGGAAGTGAAGAAGAAAACACATTGGACGAAGAATCACTAGTTTGAATTTAACTAAAGGACCAAACTTTAGAGTCACTCGTCTTAATTCAACCAAGGAACCAAACTTAACGCGTTTGATGACAACAACATGGTAAAGCAATACAAAATCCTATATATAAAAACGCAATGCAAATGCATGTAAAGAAAATGTAACAATTAGAACAGAATCAGATAGGGATGTGGGAAATGGTTAAGAAAGTTACGTTTGTTTGGTTTGCAGATTATAAAATTAAAAAAAATGAGAGTGAATATAAAAAAATGATAAAAATGTCCAAGATAACAATAAAATAAAATAAAAATTATTATTATATATTTTTAAAATAATAAAATAAAATATTGATATAAAGATAAAATGAAAAAGTAAATGTGCGCAACAAAAAGATATTTAAAGCTTAAAATGAAAAAAAAATATAATTCCAGCATGAATGTAAATTAATATATTGAAACAATTTTAAAATATTTTATGCAAAAATAAAATAAATTATATATTTATATTTTTAATTATAACATTAAATATAAATGAAATCATTTTAAAATTAATTTTAGTTAAAGTAGGAGGATTGATTTTTAAAAATATTTAAAGGGGATTACTTTTTTTAAAATTATGTTTATTTCTTATATTATAATATTTGTTTTTGTATTTTTCCTAAATTATTTGAAATTTTAAATAAATAAAAATCCTAAATTATTTAATGTCCTACTTAAATAAAATATCTGAAATAAATAAAATTCTTAAATTATTCCAAATATTAATAAATAATAATTCTAAATTATTTAATTCCCTGTTTAAAGAAAAATTTAAAATAAAATAAAATTTCTAAAATATCCAAAATACTAAATAAACAATGTGATACATACATACAATTTCAAAAGTTTTTAAAAATCCTAAATAAATACAAAATCAAAAATTATTTTATTTCCTACTTAAATAAAAATATAAAATAAATAAAATTTCTATGTTTTTCAAAATTTTAAATAAATAAAAATCCAAAACTTTATAAACATCAAAAATCAATAAAATTTCTAAATTAATCAAAATTTCTAAATAAATTCATATCCTAAATTATTTAATGTGATTTTCAGATAAAAATCTAAAATTAATAAATATCTAAGTTTCCAAAATTCTAAATAAATAAAAATACTAAATTATTTTATTTTCTGCTTAAATAATAATCTCAAATAAAATAAATATTGTAATAAAATAATATTTCCTAAATTATTTTACTTACCAGAATTATTGTCATTTGTTTTTATAAAATACCCGTGCCAGTGGGTACAGGGCTAATTTCCCACATTAGCCCTCATTATTTCAGTGACTTTACCTCATCAGTGGGCCCTCACCACATTCTATATAAACCCAGCTGTTTGTGTTTCAATTCTCTTTTTTCTGTTATTTCTACACCCTGCATTTCATGCCTATTCACGCTTCCCCCATGCAAACCACACAACAGAGAGACACAAATTAACAAACAAAAACTAAAGAGAAACAAATTAACAAACAAAGATAGTTTTGTATATTTTATTATCTCTTCCGATAAAGGGGGAAAGAAAAGTTCCTTTTTTATGGTATGTTATGTTTGTTTCGTCTGTAATCTGATTCCTCATACTGGTGTTGGAAAAATATTGAGGCAGGACTAGGATACCAATTGTGGTGTTGATGAAATGTGCAAAAGGGGTGTGAGGAAATTCGATCGTGGTGTGGTGGGTGGTTTTTGTTGAATTGAATTTTGAATTGAGGTTGGTATCGGGACATGTGATTGGAGTGGGAGTGAGAACGGGTAAGGGATGGCGCGGGATGGGATCGTCGTCCCTGCGGATCCGCAGGCAATGGCGGTTGTGAAGAAGAAGCCACAGTCTTCGAGAAGTTGGATTCTGTTCGATGCAACAGGGCGGGGTTCATTGCTCGACGTGGACAAATATGCAATCATGCATCGGGTTCAGATTAATGCGCGTGATCTCAGAATCATTGATCCTTTGCTCTCTTACCCCTCCACCATTCTCGGTCGTGAGAAGGCCATTGTTCTTAACTTGGAGGTCAACCATATATTTAGTTTTGTTTCTTTAATTTTTTGTTACAATTTTTTTTTTGTTTTTTCATTTTGTTCTTTGTTTGTTCTGATTCTGTGTTTCAGCATATCAAGGCAATTATCACCGCTGAAGAGGTTAGTCAAGTTTTTATCCTTCAATATTTTTATCTCTCAAGGGGCGGGATTAGAGAACATGAACAAGAACATTATGAAATTAGTTTGGGAGACAAGATTTAACTCTTTTTGTTTTAGGCTAGCCATAATTGACAATCTGACATTTGACTGATTGAGATAAGAGAATAGGAGGGATGGTGGATGGGGTGTTGTTCTCTGAGCAGTTTATCCTACTCTTGTATTTAATGTCTTGGCTAATCAGAGGATTGATTGAAGTTTTGTTTTCGTTGTCAAGTTCATTGAATAAAATGGGTAGGAAGACAGTAAACTACATGTTGACTTCTTTTGCCTTGCTTAACATAGTGGCTCTTGTGCAAGAATATACCTTACATGACTTGCACAAGAATATCTCTCAGCAAAGGACATTTTTTTTCATATAATTAGAATATTGCAGAGGCAGCCTCAAATGGTTCATTGGCTATCTCTCTGACCTGGTTTTTATATTTGTGAATTCCTATATCAAACCTATGGTCCCTTGTAGAATGCATAATTGTATCTAGAAATTGAGATGCCATTGCTTCCACATCCTGAATTCCTGATTGTATCTAAATTATGGTATAGGTATTGTTGAGAGATCCAACAGATGAAAATGTGATTCCTGTTGTCGAGGAACTGCAAAGGCGGTTGCCTCAATTAATTGCCAGTTTTCAACATCAAGGAGATGGTAAAGAGTATCTTGGTGGCCAACATGATGCTGAAGCAGCTGAAGAGGATGGTATGTTATAATGATGACGAACCATAAGTAATGAATAAACTCAATGATTGCATTTATTCTTATAAATATTTCTTTTTTATTTTGCATTATCTATTGCCCTTGTTATCTGAGTGGTCTAAATTATGCAATGTAGAGTCACCCTTTGAATTTCGGGCCCTGGAAGTTGCTTTAGAAGCCATTTGCAGTTTTCTTGCTGCGCGTACAACAGAATTGGAGATGGCTGCTTATCCTGCATTAGATGAACTTACCTCCAAGGTACATATATTATTTAATTCTTTCTCTTCATGTCTACTTTTTAATCTGGGATCCCCTGGCCCGTACCGTATAACACAGGCTAACAAATTATGAAGCTGCTTGAAAGTGGCTGAAGGAAAATTTATTTCCTCCATCTCAGTTACTATCCTTTTCATTTGTTATAAATCATCATCGCCTGAGGTGTTCATTCTAGTTATGCCTGCTTCTTAATGTTTTTTTTTGTTGTTGTCTGGTTTAAATGTGGATGCTCTGCTCCCCTTTCTTCCTTTTATTTCTTGACCTTTTCGGTTCTGTCATGTACTTTATTTTAATGTAATCTGCAGATTAGTAGTCGTAATTTGGACAGAGTTCGTAAACTGAAGAGTGCAATGACAAGACTGACAGCTAGAGTACAAAAGGTTTGTCAAGTTTTCCTGTCAAGCCTGTGAAAAATTTTCACCTGGAAAAAGCCTATTTTCTTTATGTAAATAGAATTGATTTAATGTGACCACTGTAAACGGCCTTGATCAGTTTTAAGTAGAAAACATGTATCACTTTTTCCTCTCCCATCACCAATTCTTCTTATCTGGAACAGGTCAGAGATGAGCTTGAACAATTGCTGGATGATGATGATGATATGGCTGACCTATACCTGTCAAGAAAAGCAGGTTCCTCGTCACCAGCCAGTGGAACAGGTGCTGCAAATTGGTTTGCTGCATCCCCCACCTTAGGATCAAGGACATCTAGGGCAAGTAGGGCAAGTCTAGCAACAGTTCGTTTAGATGAAAATGATGTGGAAGAGCTTGAAATGTTACTTGAGGTTATAAACTTTACTTGCTTTAGAAAATAGTAGGAAAATATCTTCCATTGTTTTAATGAGGAAAACTTGCTATTAATGGTCTTTATACATTTTGCAGGCTTATTTTAGTGAAATTGATCATACGTTGAACAAATTAACCACAGTAAGTATCATGTATGTGTAAACTTGTGCAATAGGGAGCCGTAAATGTTGAATTAACTATTTGGGAAGATTGTTTCTTTGTAAATATGGGAAAAAATGGTTTCTTATTAATTTAGAAGCCATGATTTGTTAAGTATTCTAATTATTAGACAGTTAACTCAAGACTTTTAGTTTTAAACTAGTAAGTTTGTTAATGTTTGGAAACGTTAATACTACACTTTGGAATTTTTTTTATTAATAAAGCAGATTTTCATTTTGCTCTCTTCCTTCTTCCATCTACTACTGTTTTAAAGTTGAACTTTGTGGTTTATATTCAAAATCTTGATTTGGAAGTATTTTGTGCAACCTTTTAAAATTCACCACATTAGTTTTAAGAACTTGTGAGATGATATACTCTTTGTTGGATTCCTTGATTGAGTGATTTGTGCTATTTTTCCTTTTGGATCAAGTAGACCATCTTTGCTGTACCACTTTTGTCTTTGAAATTAAATGTTATGATAATTGTGATTCAATGTCTAATTCACGTTGTCAAGATCCCTGAATTTTGTGGTGGGATGTGTTAAGAGACTCTAGGCCAATTAGACCAAACTCTAGTGTACTGTTTTCATATTTGTTTGGTCTCTTTAAAAGTCTGTGTTTTTTACTTGAAAAAGTTTACTTACTCTGAATCTTCTGTTTAGGGTAGCTTTATTTTTACCTAACTATTTCTCTTTTTTTTCTTTTCATTTAAAGCTGCGAGAGTATATTGATGATACTGAAGATTATATTAATATTCAGGTAAGTGGCAAGCAATTTTCTGAAAATATCTATCAGTATATGTTGAATGACACCAAAATCAAGTGATATTTTTCCATTTTGCAGCTTGACAGCCACCGTAATCAGCTGATTCAGGTGCTTTTTGTATTTCTGCACTTGCATGAAATATCTATCAGTATTTTGTTATGTTTTTTTTAATAAAATTGCTAAATGGTCTTCAACTCTCATGCAGTTAGAGCTCTTTCTTAGCTCTGGAACATTTTGTCTAGCTTTCTACTCTTTGGTGACCGCTATATTTGGCATGAATATCCCATATACTTGGAACGACGACCATGATTACTTGTTCAAATGGGTATGCAAATGATTACTGTTTACGCATGTGCATATATATATATATATAGGATTTGCTAACTTGCAACAATTTGTTTTCTTAGAAAGAATATATTATAACAAGCTGTAATCAAGATTATCTTAAAATACATCAAAGATGTAACTTGTTAATAGATTCCTTCTTAAAAAACAAGGACTTATATGTTAATAAATACTTGTATGGAGTTTGTCAATATACGATTATGCCTTGTTGCAGGTAGTTATTATCTCAGGAGCACTTTCTGCTTTGATGTTTGTCATGATAACAGCCTATGCTCGCAAAAAGGGATTAGTTGGATCGTGAAAATAATTTACTGGGAAAGTTGTACATAATAGTCTAATAATTATGTTGTGCAGCATTTTTTTAGAGTTAGTTCAACATATGGATGAGGTATGGGTATGCTTTATTACCAATAACTGGAATCTATATATTTGTTTTGATATCTGATTCACTCATTGTCATGACAGATTGTAAATACTGTCTGCAGAGTCCTAGTTGATTCTTCTTTTGAATAATTTTAAGTAACTTTAAGTTCTTTATACTTAATTAAATTATAATTAAGTTGAATATAGTGATTTTTACATGATTTATGTTGATCTACTACTATTTTGTTTCTGTTCACTTCTAACTTTTATGTAAATAAGGATAACATGGTGATCCCAAACTCTCTAAACACAAACCATTTCAAAGGTTTAATTTTCTTTAGATTTCCAATTTTAGTCGGAGAAATAATAGGTATTACGTTCGAACAAGGGATAAATTCCCTATCTAGCACTATTTACATTTTTATTTCTCTAAATAACATCCTTTTGCTTTTATTTCTCTATCTAGCACATTTTTGTTTTTATTTCCCTATCTAGCACCCTTTTATTTTTTATTTCTCTATCTAGCCCCATTTCAAAAATAGATAAATAAATAATAAATTATATTCTTTTTGATAATTTTAATTTGGAATGCATTAAAAAATAAGTATTTTTAATGTTTAAAATAGTTATAAATATAATTAATAAATAAAGAAATGAGTTTTTACAAAAAAAAAAATTAAAAATGTTTAGTTTAAAATTATTTTTTTAAGAATGAAGAAAATAAGAAATTAAACCCTACAACAACATAAAAGTTGAATCTATAAACATAAATTAATATTTATTTTATTATTATTGATGATGTAATCATGTTAATTTCAAGTAAAAAATACAGGACATAATTATAAAAAAACCAAAGTCAATTAGTATTAATTAATAATGGACACACAACTAATATTGAGGTGACTATCCTAAATGCAAAATCCTAAAAAAAAAAACTAATGCAAATACAACACTTAATGCTTAAAAATGAGAAGAAAAAAATGCAAAAATAAATAAGTATAGAAAATAAAAACAACAATAATAAAATAAAAACAAAAAACAAAAATAAATAAACAATGGCAGAAAAAAATAA
>Ga0123342_1007235_pt1 | contig 14797 bp, 8 predicted proteins | sample Turbeawhitnodule_FD_89960 | JGI IMG/M metagenome (GOLD analysis project Ga0123342, IMG submission 89960) | Root nodule microbial communities of legume samples collected from Mexico - Turtle bean Mexico white nodule | ecosystem: Host-associated > Plants > Roots > Nodule | place: Mexico: Nepantla...
AATGCACCTTGTGCTTCATCCAAAGCCAGGATTTGAGTTGAGCCTTCTGAAACACCTCATCCGCATCTACTAGCCCTTTTTTGAATACAATCAGGTTCCTTTGGTCCCAGATACACCTAATAAGAGATGCTCAAACACCTTTCCATACCAGGTTTTGCTTCTTGCTAGCATTGCTCAGATAAAAACTCATAAAGTGCAAATTAACTCATTCAGTTAAATACTGTCTAGGATCATCTTCTATAGGACTGTGGCAGTTAAGCCACCAGAGTTTTAGGTAACAAGAACTTGTTAAGTTCTTAGATGTAAACCTATAACTCATTTTTTGATCAATATCTAAACAAATTTAATTTTATAGAAAATGTCATAATATGTGCTTGGAAAAATGGGGTGCCGAAAAATCACTGCTCATACTTAATAAAATGAAAGTTTGAGACTTAGTAATTTAATTAAACCTTGATTTTATTGCTATACTTAGTTAATAATTTTTTTAATAAAAAATCAATTAAAAACATCTAAATTTACTATATATTTACAAGTTAATTAACTTATCCAGATTCAACCTCATCTAGTTTGTTAAGCCACAGTGGTAATCCGTTTATATCTTATTTTTCATATTATTACCATATTATTTGTTCATTGGTTACTACACTGTTTGGTGAGAGATTTTAAGTGTAAACTTCTTGCTAAAGGGATAAACAAGTTGTTTCCATAACAGTTTAAATAAAACTTCTTAAAACTTTTTTAAACACTTTTTATAATTTCCAATGCATTTATAATGTGATTTAAGTATAAAAAGAGTGTTATTAATTCCTTAACCAACTCTATTGCTACAGTAATTTTTAATGGCTGTAAAATCCTTGCCCGTGATTGGATTTGGAGAATTCATAATCAAATAAATCGTTAACTGTTTAAATAATTTATTTAATCTGAAACATTAACGCTCTTAACTGTCTTAATCATCTTGTGCCTATATTGTTAGTGTGATGGTCCAAGAAACAAAAACCATAATATTTTATAATTATTCAAAAAATATTAATTTAAAAAAATTGAAAAAAAATGATTTGAAAAAGGAGAAAAAGGAGTGGGTGAAAGAGCATGCGTGGCAATGAGGGTAGTTTTTGGAAGCATTGATTGATAATATTAATAGTATTATAATGTGATGTTTAGTTCAACTGCCACACCAATATCAATGTACCTTTCCAACCTATCCACGCACCTCATTTCATATTGCATCAACTTCAAAGCTTCATATGTCATATCAAAATATTTTAAATAAAAATAATTAAATTAATATTCGTTTGATCAAATCAAATAACTAACGCAAGTCACATTTTTTTCTATAAATATTTAACACGTTTACACATTTAAAAAATTCATTCGAGATTTTAAATTCAAATAATATGATATAAGCTACTTCATTGGGTGAATAATATCCTTTATATCTGCCTTCCCATATATATCAAGGAAAAAACATTTTCTTAATCTCATTTTTAATTAGGTCATTTCATGTTTTTATCAATTTAAAATATTTTTATTATTCAATGAAACATATAGTAATTCAATTTAAAATAATCATGTAATTTCACAACTCAAAATAAACCGATAACAATAATAAAGATTCAAATTAGATATATTTTTTTAATATTTTTAAATCTTTTATTATTTTCAAAATAATATTTTAAAACTATATTTACAAAGTTGTTTTTTAAAACATATTTTTTTAAATAATATTTGTGAAGGAGTTGGGAGATGAAAGAGAGAAGAATTGTGGTGGTAAGAGGAGTTTGTAAGTATTAGATAGACACTAACAAATGACATTGATATTGATACAATATGGACACAAAAATATATATAATTTTTAAAATATAGAATGTGGAAACACGAATCTATATATTATATAATTATGAATTATATAAATTAATAATAAAGATTTATATGTATAATTATGTTTTAGATTTTTTTTTAAATATAAAGATGTTTTTTTTATGCTGGTTTGAAATGATTTGTTTTTTTTTATAATTATAATTTATACAATAAATTTAATTTTTTTTAAAATAATATATATATTTTTTAAATTGTGTTAGAACGTGTTAAAATGATGAGAAACTCAATAAATATTTTTAAATTAAACATTTTATATGTGTACGTTATTTAAAAGAAGTGTATATCAATCTAGTAAGCGTGATCAACGGTATTAGAGAGATCAACAGTGATCAACGGTGTTAGAGAGATCAACAGTAATCTAAATAGACTTAAATGAACCATTTTATAAAATAATTATTTTCTAAAACACATCCACATATTATAAATTTTTATTTATTTATATATTTAATTATTGTTTTAATTTTATTTATACAACTTAAATTTTTTATTAATTTGTTTAAAGAGAGATTAGAATAAAGTGTTACCCGACATAAAAGCAGATAAAGAAATATATAATTGAGGTATTTGAAATGATAATGATGAATTTTGACAGCTTTATCCACGTGCAGTTTCCCTGGGGTCTTGCAGGGAGACAATGGAAAATAATTGGAAAGGCAAGTAAAAAGGCATGCCTCAACTCCATTCCAACAGCTACCTACTCTCACTACCTCAAAACCTGCATTACCTAATTCCACCAAAACGACATGCCCCTCATTTAGGTCAAAAATTACTAATAATATATGCAAGTTTTCTCAAGTCAAATAAAACTACTCATTTTTTATACACACCAACAACAACTTTCATTACTAAAGAACATGATTCATAAGATAAGGGTTCATACTTTTCTCTAGGGAGATGCTACAGGTTGAACAAATACTAGGAGAGTTTTAAGAGTGATGTTTTAATTATTGGTTGAAGAATTTGTTATCTATTTTTCAAATTCATATTTTAGAAACATCCGTTTTCAGGAAATTGATTGAGATTTTTTATGAGAATTTCAGGATTCTAATCATCGTTTTTTTTAGGAGATTAATTGTTAAAAGAGACTTTTCAAGTGTTATATTACTTAAAAAATGATATCTAGGTATCGATTATGAGGAAATCAAACTTTAAAATTTATTGAACTTATTTTTAGGTGTTTGACTGAGATTCTTCTTTATGAGAATTTGAGGAATCGACCAACTAATTTGTGATTTTTAGAAACATTTTTCCAATATCCTATATATTTTGAGAAATTTTTTTTCCTTAAAAAAAAAATAAAAAAATAAATGATTTACTTATTTGTGATTGATTTAAGTATACATGATAATCCATAAATATCTTTAAACCATAAAGAGTTTTACTATCTTCATTTTCAAAAGGTGAAAATTCATTATTATTACTGTTTTCATATTTAAAAAATTGTCTCCTCCTATTTGCATTCGATAAGTAGATAATAGGCATATCATTAATTTTTTTTATTATTTTAAATATTAATTAAATATGAATTTTCAAAATAAAAAAACTATAGAAAATTAAACATATTATTATTAAATATTCCATGTTAAAAGAATACATGTTTCTTTCTTCAATGTCAAGTATAACAAAATTATAATTGCATAAATAATAAATAAAAAATAAAAAAGTAAAATAACAAAATAACAAAATAAAAATTGAATAAAAATTAAATAATAATAGAAATGAGATAAAAATGTCTAACATGTTGATTTAATGAAATTTAGGATTGTAATCTAAAAAAGAGAGTTATAATTACATAAATATAAAATCAAAGTATCAAATAAAAATTAATAAATATCAAATAATGATAAAAATAGTGAAAATAATGGAATATGTTGATTTAGTGAAATTGAGGATTACAATTCATGAAATGGAATACATTATTTGGACAAAAACACACACAAAAAAAAATGATGTGTAATAAAAGTTGTGATAAATTTTTTTTAGCAAAAAAAATATTTTTCAAATGAAATAAAATTAGGGATCAAAAGAAGATAAAGAATATAAACTTGTTATATTATCCAAGATTTACGGGGGAACATTTTAAATTGAAAATCAAGCATTCTAATGTGTAAAAACAAATAGTAAATAAAATATTAAAAAACAGTATAAATAATCTAATGTTTTATAAACTATTTTATTTAATAAAATTAAAGTTTATATTTTCTGAAATGTTTTATAACAAAAATATGTTATCTGTGTACAAAATTCGAAAATTTCAAAAGAAATAATTGAATTATTTCAAATTAGATAAATTTAAATTCCACTAAAAAAAGTAATCATTTAAAATTTTGAATATTATCAAATTTATGAGCTTTTTCTTCAAATTTTCTTCTGAATTCGATTTTGTTTATGGTGTTGTCAACTTAACTAATATTAACATATTAATGTACTGTTAAAGATGACTACTTCTCATTGAAACCGGAAAATTTATGTTTTGAATGATATTAAATTAGATTTTTTAACAACATTTGGGTGGATTATTTTTTGTTGATGTTTGCAACACTTATTTACTATCATCAACGCTGTTATTATTTTTTTAATACTAACTCTGAGAAATTTAAGTCAACATTAACTAGACTTGTTTCTTTATAACCTAATTGAAAAAGAAATCAATCAACATTAATTTAAAAGGTAGAAAAAAACCTTCAACCAACAATGTTAGAAATATAATTTTAATGAATATTAATCTAAATAATTATAATTCGACATAAAAAAAAATCTCAATTGTCAGAAAAAAAATCGTCATATTAATTGAAAAAAAATATATTCACGAGTTTTAACCCAAAAAAGTAATATAAACCAAATTAATTAAAACAAATATCAATACTTTAACAATTGCTTGATATTTAATATTAATGAAAATACTTTATCTATAAATTGTAAGGATCGAGAAAAATAGTTTTAGAATATAAGTGGTATAACTAATCTGAAATCTGAATATTTTATTATTAAATTTAAAAGAGCATATAAATAGAAATTCCAAGTTTTATTTTAAAAGAATTATCATCTCTCTAAAAACTCCATTTTTTTTTTCTCTGCTTTCTATCTAAGATTCTAACCTCCTTGCGTATCAATTTGACGATCAGAGTTTGCCATTGGACTTCTGGCAATGAACTCTACAAGATTGTCTGATCAAAATCTCATATAGAGTAAGTTCATTCTTGGCTCCTTATTCTTTGAGTTAATTTTGATTTGGTTAGGTTTGTCTTTAGTTTAAGCTTGCATGTGATGCTTTTATCTTCAAAAATAGTCTCTGTTAGCTCATGGTCCTAGTGATATAGTATAGTTAGATTTTTTTAACAGGACTCTGTGGTGCAGGTTAGGCTACCCTTGAGCTTCTGGTAGTTTGGAGCTCTTAGGGAGCATCTGCTCAAGTTCAGGTAAAGGAAGCTAGTTTTAAATTTTCAATAGAACCTTAGACTAGAAGATATGAAAATATGGGGGTGACGTGGTCATCAATCTCAAAATTTTTCTTGCAGGATTGTCTCTTTTAAGAGTAAAGTAATATATTAATGAAATGGTTGATTTTAAATATATAGTGATTTTTAAGGTGAATAAGTTGATGAAAGTGTTGTGATTGAGAATTGAAAGTGGTTGAATGATAATATAAATGAGTTGAATTGTATTTGTATAGTTTGTTAAATTACTTAAAATATGATGTTTGATGAGAATTTGTTGTTTGACTTTGGATGATGTTTGATTTAGAAAGCATACATGAGTAAGAATTGCCATTTTTTTAATGTGTAGATTATTAAAATTATGAGTTGAATGATAATTGATTTAGGAATATAATAAGATTATGCAGATTTCTATGCATATCTCGCTCAGACAAACTAATTCTCACTTAAGCAATAATAGAATGGAAAGATAGGGTGCTCTCGGGTCCATTTTCGCCCAAACGAGAAGGAATCTCGCTCAGGCGAAAATGGGATAAATTTTGGGGTTGTTCTCGGATTTACTCTCGCTCAAGCGAGACGATTTTCGCTCAAGCTAGACACTTTGTAAAAAAAGTAATTATTTTTGCTTTTGAAAGCCTAGTTCATTATTGCTTATTGTTTTTTCAGTGAAAATTCTAAATTTTATTTAAAAATATGACTAAAAAAGCTTAACTATATGTTTAAGTGAATTTTGAGATATGTTTGGATTGTTTAGAAAAGTTTAAAATATGATGTGGTTGAATGGTGTATTGATGTGTTACACGAGATATGGAATGATGTGAAAGTATAATCAAGACATAGTTTCAGGAAAGAAAATACCGTGTTAAGATTTCTTAGGATGTGCATTAACTAGGAATTTGTTTAGAATGAGATATCCTGACTTTTCTGAGATAATGGAATCATATAGATGAAGTTATTCATGTGGTGAGAGTCGAAGAAGGTTCATATGAATGGGTAAGTTGTTTGAAAGATAACTAACTGGACTTGTTATATGAGTCAACCCTGTCATACTAGGAGATAGGTGATATTGAGATTATTTATGCACATAGCTGTGTGGACTTCACAGGGAGATAGTATGACAGGTGCAAATCTCTAAGTCTAAGTTAATGCATAAGTCTTTCGGAAGTAGAGTCAAATGTCTGTGTGTTGTGAGTCAATAAAATTTTGACATGAGAAAGATGAACTGTGAATTTTGATAGACACTTGATGGTTATATGCTTATGTGGAAATGCATGAGAATTGATGACTTTATGTGAATATTTAAAGTTATATTTATATTATAAGTTTTAAAAATAGCTAGTTTACCATTTGCTTTGTTTTGTGGTTATTTTTTTTAATATGTGATGATCGTGTATTTACATGAGTGCAAATGATGTTACAAGTGATAGAGTTCCTCAGTGAGAAGTTGGATGATGAAAATGTTTTTTTTTAATATTTATTTTAATTTTATGTAAATATTTAAAGTCTTATGAAGATGGATATATTTTGAAACACTATATGAAATAGTTGTAAACATATTTATATTATGTTTATATATTTATTTTATTTTGATATTTCATGATGTACCGGGACGACCGAGTCACCTATGATGAGTCGACCAGGAACTTGATCATTCAACCAATCAACCACGATAAGAAGGTCACATGACGACATATGACCGACCGATCCATGGTGACGAGCCATAGGTTGACCAAGTCAGCAGGGTTAATCCATAGTTAAGGGCTGTTTAGCACAACCCTAAACATGAACCAAGCTCCTAATACGACCCATCAACAAAGGCCCATTAAGGTAATATAATAACACACATTCCAAGGAGAAAGGTACGTCATTATCTACAGTACTTTGATATCCCAGTGCTGACACCCTGACTGACTTGAGCGTTGGAGTGCCTTCTGCAGGTACCACTCCCGCCTGTGGAGCCAGACGACCGAGAGGAGGAAGGAGAAACAGGAAGCTTGGAGCGTCAGTGACTGACCGAAGGTAGAGCCATAAGGACTCGTTCTCTAGGCCCCAGACCCGTTCGAGAACAATTGGTGCCCACCGTGGGGCCGAGAGAAGATAGCGAGAAGAAGCAACAGTAGATGGTATCAACTCGAAGTATGACAAGTGAGAGGATTTCAGAGGCGGATCAAACGACAATGCTAATGGCACTCCAGAAAGAGCTGGCCGAGATGAAGAAGACGCATGAAGAAGCCACAAAGATGAATGAAGAAGAGATCAATAACCTCCGAAAGGAGAACCAGGAGATGAAAAAGTTGATGGAGGGAGGATCGTCCCTAGCTCCGACCAACTAGGTCGATAGGTCTTTTTCCACCTCTGCCGGCCCTCAAACCGAGAGAGAGCCGAAGAACAAGAACCTCACTTTGGAGATTGATGGTGAATCCAACAAATCGTTGAATACGACCAGTACTGCAGTTATCGACCGTCGTCACCTTTTCACTTACTTCGTCACAGAGGCTTCTCTGCCGGACAAGTGGAAGGGGTTTAATAGGGATTGTTATGATGGAACGATCGATCCTGATAAACACATGGATACGTACACCACTAATATGAGTCTGTATACGATCGATGACACAATCTTATGCCAAGTCTTTCCAACTTCTTTGAAGGGAGGAGCTTTGAGCTGGTTCACGAAGCTCCCTCCCAACTCCATTGACAGTTTTGAGACGCTGGTAGCCAAATTCGACGTCCAATTCGCTACCAGTCGACCTCACCACTTAACATCCATCGCCCTGGTTAGCATTCGCCAGGAGAAGGGGGAATCCCTGAGGAAGTTCATCGACCGGTTCGGGAAGGTCGCTATGAGTATTCGGAACCTCAGTCCTGAGGTGGCGATACATCATATGCCGACGATCCTCAGACCGGGCCCTTTCACGGACAACTTGTGTATGCAGCCTGCAACAAGCTTGGATGAACTTAGGCGCCAAGCCGCCAAGTTCATGCAGTTGGAAGAGTTGCGTGAATTCCGCAACCAGGCTCGGGCAGAGGCGAGCGGTGAGAAGAAGGACGAGAAGGATTCTGTAGGAAGCCCTGAGCGCGGAGCAGATACCGCCATCCAGAAGGGCTTTAAGTCCTGATGGTGCCGACCATAGCAAGAAGTGTCGGTATCATCAGAATACCACCGATCATTTGATCGAGGAATGCCAAGCCTTGAAGGACAAAATAGAATAGCTGATCTAGGTTGGGCATTTGCACCGCTTTGTACATGGTGGTCGCGCCACCTTCCCCGTGCAAAGAAGAAGCACCAAGGGAGAGAGATCGCACCCCTCCAGGATCGAGGAAGGACGATCGACGCTGAGAGCGCCGCAGGAGGAGGGACGAACCTCCCAGGGATGACTAGAGAAGAGGTTGCGAGGTTATAAACACCATCGTCGATGGGTTCGTCGGGGGTGGAAGCTCGAACAGTGCGCGAAAGAAGCACCTACGCGCTGTTCACCAGGTGAATTCAATGGTCGTTCGGCCAAGGATGCCACACATAACGTTCACAGACGAGGACTTCAAGGGCGTCGACCCATCGCAAGACGAACCGATGGTGATATCGGTCGACATCGATAACTTCACCATCATGAAGACCTTGGTTGATCAAGGTAGCTCGGTGGACATCCTTTATTGGAAAACCTTCAAAACTATGAGGATTCCAATAAAAGAGATGACACCCTATGACGACCATGTGGTCGGTTTCTCGGGCGAACGAGTAGGCACGAAGGGGTACATTGAGTTGTACACGGCCTTCAGCCTAAACAAGGCGAATAAAACTTTGAAGATCAGGTATTTGGTTATTGATGCCAATATCTCTTATAACATCCTATTAGGGCGGTCGTCCCTCAACAAGCTCGGGGCGATCGTCTCCACCCCGCACCTTGCAATGAAGTTCCCCTCCTTGTCGACATTTTGACCATTCACGTGGATCAGAAGATAGCAAAGGAATGTTATGCATAAAGCCTACGAGTGGAACCCACTCGGCAGAAGGTCACCGACAACCATTCACCCAGGAGTAAGATGCTTGGACGAGGAAGGTCCCCTCGAAGGCATGTGCAACCGGCTGAACATGCGGTCGCCATGATCGACCTGGACCCGCGAGAGGTCGAACCAAAACTTGAAGCAAAGGACGAGCTGCGCCACATCCCCCTCATTGATGAAGAAAGGTATACGAGCATCGACACGACCATGGTGGCCGCTGACGCTGAACTCATACACCAGGCTTTGAAGAAAAACGTTGACCTCTTCGCCTGGACGACCGCTGAAGTGCTAAGGGTTAACCCTGAGGTCATCACCCATAGACTATTGGTCTACAAGGAGGCACGCCTAGTTGCACAAAAGAAGAGGAATCACGGTGAAGAGAAAAGGCTCGCGGCTAGGGCAGAGGCCGACAAGCTCCTAAAGGCAGGGTTCATTCGAGAGACCCAATACACAACCTGGTTGGCCAACGTGGTCATGGTTACCAAGTCCAACGACAAGTGGCGGATGTGCGTGGACTACAAGGACCTAAACTAGGCGTGCCCAAAAGATTCATACCCTTTGCCTAACATCGATCGACTCGTTGACGGAGCGATTGGGCACAAAGTATTGAGCTTCCTGGACGCTTATTCTGGCTACAACCAGATAAGCATGTACCCCAGTGACAAAGAGAAAACAACCTTCACGATCGACGGTGCAAACTACTTCTATGAGGTAATGTCGTTCGTTCTGAAGAATGCGTGGGCGACCTACCAGCGCTTGATGAACAAAATCTTCAAAGGAATGATCGGTCGAAGCATAGAGGTTTACGTGGACAACATTGTGGTCAAGTATGACTCGTGCAACCAACACATCAAGGACCTATAAGAAGTCTTCGACGCTTTGAGAAGGACCAACATGCGCCTCAACCACGAAAAGTGCGCGTTTGGGGTTGAGGGGGGCAAGTTCCTGGGCTTCATGCTAACCCATAGAGGGATCGAGGCCAACCCTGATAAGTGTAAAGCCATCACCGAGATGAGAAGCCCACAAAATCTGAAGGAAATACAACAGTTGCTCGGTCGGTTGACAGCGTTGTCTAGGTTCGTCCCTCACCTTGCCGAACGAATGAGACCTACGGCGCAAATGCTTCGCAAAACTGCAAAGTTCAGCTAGAATGAGGCATGCAAAAACATCTTCACCTAGCTCAAATTGTCATCACCGACCGTCATCCAGAAGCCAAGGCAGGATCTACCGATCATAGTGTACCTGGCAGTATCTGAAGAGGCGGTCAACGCCGCCTTGGTATAAGAAATTGTTAAAGAGGAGCGCCTAGTGTACTTCGTCAGCCGCATGCTCCATGTTGTCGAGACAAGGTACCAGATGATAGAAAAAGTTGCACTAGCTCTAGTGTTGACAGCAAAAAGGATGCGGTCGTACTTTCAAAACCACACCATTACGGTAAAAACCAACTACCCTATATATAAAATATTGTCTAAACCCGATCTTGCATGGCGAATGATAGGGTGGTTGGTCGAGTTATCAGAATTTGACATCAAGTACGAGCCAAGAGGTGCCATCAAATCTCAATGCCTGGCGGACTTCTCGACAGAGCTAGCACCGCAACCTGACGTCCCCACCACATGGACGCTTTACGTCAATGAGTCGTCGAACAAAACCTCGTGCGGTGCAGGAGTCGTCCTGGAGGGACTAGGAGATCTGTTGGTTGAACAAGCATTGCAGTTTTCCTTTAAGGCAACAAACAATCAAGCCGAATATGAAGCCATCCTGGCCGGCCTCAATTTAGCTCATGATCTCGGGGCGCGCGAGGTTGTGTGCAGGAGCGACTCACAACTGGTCATCGGCCAGATCATAGGTGAATTCGAGGTTAAGGAGCCTCTCCTCCAACATTACTACCCCACAGTCAACAACTCGGTCGCCAAGTTCGATAAGGTCACCATCAAACACATACCCCGACAAGACAATGAACGAACGGATGCACTGTATTGTCTTGCGTCCTCAAAAAAGCAAAGCCATCACCACTCGGTCATTCAAATCCGTTTGAAGCAGCCAAGCGTGGGGGAGGCCGAATGCCTGGCCATCACCGAAGTTGACACTTGGATGAGCCTAATCATCCAATACCTAGAGCATGGAACGTGCAAACCAGGCGATGAAAATGCCATCAGATTGCAGTGCGCCCGATACACCATGATCGACCAGGATTTATACTGAAGGGGATACTCAACGCCACTCCTGAAGTGTCTTACCAAGGAACAAGCACAATATGTGTTGCAAGAAATCCATGACGGAGCATGCGGTAATCATCCAGGGGCGAGAACCATGGCAGCCAAGGTCATCCGCGCGGGGTATTACTGGCGACCGTTCAAGGCGACTGTACGAACTATGTGAAGAAGTGTTTGAAATGCCAAGAGTTCGGCCCGTTACACCATTCAAAACTAGAAGAACTCCACAACATGCCATCACCCTAACCGTTTGCCGTATGGGGAATGGACATCATTGACCCTTTCTCACCTGGCAAAGGACAGACGAAGCATCTACTAGTCGCGGTAGATTACTTTACAAAATGGATAGTGGTCGAACCCCTAACGTCCATATCGGCCAAAAACGTCCAAAGTTTCGTATGGAAAAACATTATGTGTAGATTCGGGCTGCCAAACATGATTGTGTCAGATAATGGACGGCAGTTCATTGACCGAGGACTCCAAACTTTCTACGAGGACCTTGGCATCAAGTCCGTGACCAGCTCGGTCAAACACCCCCAAACAAATGGTCAAGCAGAGGCGGCCAACAAGGTTCTCTTGAATGAATTGAAGAAGAGACTCAGAACAACAAAGGGGAGGTGGATCGAGGAACTACCTGAGGTCCCGTGGGCATACTGATGCACTCCTCAGACTACAACACAAGAAACGCCGTACAACCTCACATACGACACTGAGGCCATGATCCTTGTAGAAGTAGGCGAACTGTCCATCAGGCGACAACTTTTTGACCTATCCCTCAATCAAGAAAGCCTGGCAGTCCGGCTCGACCTCATCAATGAATTTCGTGACAAGAGTAAAATTCGCGAAGCTGCATGCAAGCTTAAGGCAACAAGAAGATACAACACGAAGGTTCGGCCAAGAAGCTTCTACAAAGGTGACCTCGTTTGGAGGATGCGAAGCAACGCCAGGAAGTCGGACGACAAATTCTCATCAAACTGGGAAGGACCGTTTAGGATTCGAGAAGTAGGAGAAGGGGGAGCATACCACTTAGAATGGTTATCAGGAAAAATTGTACTAAGGACGTGGAATGCCACACACCTCAAGTTTTTATTTCAGTTGAACGATGAATAAAATTTACGCACTTTTTCCTCGCCCGACAACACCATCGGTCGGAGAGATTTTAACGAGGCGTTCCCTTCAAATAATGTGCAAGCTATAAATTCCACCACGAGTGTCAGCGAGGATGAAACCTTAACTAGTATACCCTCTTGACACTTCCCACATGGCTCGGCCAGGATGAAGCCTTAACTAGCATACCCTCCCGAGACCCAAACGCAGGTGTTGGCTAGGACGAAGCCTTAAACGACATACCCTCCCAATACTCCATCCACGGTTCGCCCAGGACGTAGCTTTAATCGGCATACCCTCCTGAGACCCAAACGCAAGTGTTGGCCAGGATGAAACCTCAAACGGTATACCCTCCCAACACTTCACCCACTGTTTAGCCAGGATGTAGCCTTAACCGGCATTCCCTCCCGATACCCGTTCGAGTGTATCGGTCCACCCCGATATCACTAACCACAATCGAATGAGATATCACCCGAACGAGTAATTTAACTTGTGTAAATAAATGTTTTCCATCTTGATTATGCTTCAGAGGTCAACCGCCACTATAGCTCAATTCGTTAAACAAATAACTTTTTTTTTTAAATGACCAAGGACATTAACTCACGCCAATTGGGTTCATCACATTAGTTGCTTTTAACTCACACCCACATCGACCGAAAGAAAAGACTTGTACAAATTATTGAAAACGAAAACGAACGATTCTATTCATCAATAAAAGGTGGAGGCCACACCTCGACCTCAAGGGAACAAAATGAACGAAAGAAAAAAAAACCTAAAAGCTTAGGCTTTGGTCTTAAACATGCTCGTTCGGGTCAGGCCGGTCGATGCTTTGCAAATTCTGAACCTCGTCCGCAGGGACCAGTCGACCGTTAAAGACCTCTATCTCTTGGTCAAATTGACCAGAGGGTGGAGGCCCACCATACAACACCCCAGCCTGTCGAACGGCCAGGTCGAAGCTTTGAGTGATTAAGACCATGGTATCCTCCATGGTCTTCAGCACCTTAGCCTCCGTCGCCTCTTTCCCTTGCCGCAGAGAGACAATCTCCCCTTCCATTGATGCTCCCTTGCGTTCGGCCTCCTCCAGGGCCTTCTTCAGTCGGGCGTTATCAGCTGCCCTTTTAGCGTTCGACATCTCCAATTTGGCCACCCTGGTTGCACCAAGCTCGAACTCAACAGCTTGTGCACACAACTTCTTCTCATAAGTTGTGTTGGCCTCAACGGAGGTTGCTGGACGCCTCCTGAAGTTGATGCTCAAGGCACGACAGCTCCTCAACGCACCGCCTGTGAGCCTCTGCTCCCCGGCGGGTTAGTATCAGGCCCCGACACATCATCTCGACGCTGTCGTCGAGTAGATAGTTGATAAGTGTCCAATTTCAGTAATATTTCATATTAAAATATAGGCACTTATGAAGATTTATTGCTAATTTACATATAAAATTATCCCTAATTTATGAATTTATACCTTTTTACATTTTTACGAGATTTATTTGAATAAAAGCATTTTATTCCCAAATTTGGTGTTAATTGCAGATTTCTAGGGAAGATTGAAGATTTGTAATAAAGGAGAATAATTTGAGCTAAAAAGATAAAGACAGAAGGTCCCATAATGGAAAAAGATACAAAGAAAGATTGGGCCTTTTTTTAGTTTTATCATTTAGCCCATTAGCGCGACACAAGAAACAACGTAACCCTAGAAAACTAGGATAAATAGAGGGCTAGAGGCTCAACCCTAGGTGTGCTAGATTGAGAGGAAAACACCATAGAGTGAATTGTAACCCAATTGGGAGAATGAAAGGTGATAGAAGTATGCGTGGCTAATTCTACCCTTTGGGATTGGAAGTAATCTGCTCAAACTCTTATGTATTAAGGTGATATCTTATATATTAATATTCAGTTATTGGTTGATTATTGGTATTGTTGTTTTACTTTTAACTTTCCGTGACAAATTGAGAATCTTAAATATGACCGGGAGGTATTTTTAGGGTTCGGACCTAAACAACAATACTTAACATATTTGAGTGCTAGGAATATACTTGAAATGTTAATTGCTATTAAACGTCTGAGCTTCGTTCTAAGTTGTTCTTATAATTATGCGAGAGATCGATAGTTAGGGGACATTCTTAAGGATTTTATATGCGAGGAATCGATATAAAT
>Ga0123342_1007237_pt1 | contig 14793 bp, 6 predicted proteins | sample Turbeawhitnodule_FD_89960 | JGI IMG/M metagenome (GOLD analysis project Ga0123342, IMG submission 89960) | Root nodule microbial communities of legume samples collected from Mexico - Turtle bean Mexico white nodule | ecosystem: Host-associated > Plants > Roots > Nodule | place: Mexico: Nepantla...
AATAATAATAATAATAATAATAATAATAATAATAATAATAATAATAATAATAATAATAATAATAATAATAATAATAATAATAATAATAATAATAATAATAAACATTCAATATCACAATCCTAATTTTTTATATATTATTATAATTGCTGAAATAACAAAATTTGGCCTTAAAAAAGAATTAACATTTAATATTGAAAAATATTGAAAACAGAACCAGATATATGATAACAAAAAAAAAAGAACAATTCAACTAAAAATAACTCTGACTAAACTGAATGATTTAATTGGAAGACATCTTTCTTTGTTAGTACAATTTTTATATTATAATTTAATTAAATGAAATTCCGTTGAGATAATGAAAGTTCACATCAAACACACATCACAAATACATCAATTATCGTATGTCCTACTAACAAGTGAGATAATAGACACAACTTAAGTCTACTAATAGTCTCTTAGAAGAATAAAATGTAACTCTATTTTAACCCCAAAGGTAAGACGATTTGAAATCCACTGCAAGCTTGTATACTTACAAAGTGAATTAAATCCACATGTCTCAATATCAATTGGATTATTAAATCTTATAATGCAAGTTGGTTGCCAACTAGCTATTCTTCGGTTTCATGTAAGAAGTTGAGCTGTCTCTCTTCTGAAAAGCCAAAACTACAGTGCCGAAGATGCAAACGTTTTAACACGCTTTCTTTTACTTTCTGTTTTCCACACTCTTATTTGACGTGATGTGGTCAGAAAATGACTTCTTCAACCTCATGCACACCTATCTATTGTAAGTCTCTTCTAAATTGAATGAACTAAAAGCAGTTATATATTACTTCCAAAGTAGCACTTTGTCTGATTTCTTTTAGCTTCAAACTTACTTTAAAACTAAAATTAAAAATAAAGAATTTCAAGTTAAAGTTTAGGTTCTGATATTTGAAATAAAGCAATTTTTTTTTGGTAGAAGTCAATATTGAAATTAGTTTTTAAGAACTCTTTTTATTTCAAAGTTCTATTGGATAACAAATATTTTTTTTTAAATTGTTTGACACAAAAGACAGATACATGTGTCTAACCCTTTTAACCATGACTTTATATACCATATGCCCCCTACCAGAAACTTAATTATTTCATATTGCTTTCCATGCAGCAAGTAATTAACTGTTTCAATTTGTCATATATACGACAAAATTGCATACACAGAAAAACATCTGTTGAGTTAAGGAGCAACACTGTGATGATGTATTATATTGGCTATGGTCTTTCGATATAGTCGCTGATTTTTTCCCACACCAATTGATTGCAAATTGTCACTAAATCTTGGCTACCTTTATCTCTCTTTGATCTTTCTGGGATATTTTGAAATTCTCCCAAATTTGAATTTATTTAACAGATTTCGCTAGTAAAAGTAAGTTCTGTAAGTAAAATTTAATGTCAAACACGCATGGGCAATTAACTTTTCAAAATTGAAAAGATAATTGAAATATGTTAGTTTGAGAGTGAAGCACGTGTATGAGTCGAGGAAGTTACCTTACAATCACCTTTTCTAAGCGTTATTTGGCTTTGTTTATATGGCTGTAACATGGAATATATGGAAATAGAAGTCTGGAAGATCTGAATATGATGATGACAACTATGAATTAAATGATAAAGATGAAGAAGAGTATTATATGATTCGTCCTGGTAAAGCATAAAATTATAATCCTAGTGCTACCTGCATAATGACTGGAGGGGACCATTTTTCCCATGCTCTCAAGTGCATTACCGTCTTCATTATGATATCCTCACTTTAATTAGTCCCCGTTTCACACCTTCATAACTTTAGTTCGGCTGCAATTTAACATTCTACCCGATTCAGGAAAACAAAAGGAGTGAGAAAGAACAAAGGTACTTCAAAATTTCCTTCAACCTAGGCCTAAGGAAATTCCTGCTTGCAGCTGTCAAATCATATTCATACACTTACCATCACTATATATATATTTCTTTAAATTTTACACTCAGTTCACGCCAACATTTTTGGTTTCTTTAGATATATTCACTTTTTAAAGACAAAAAGCACGAGACAATTAGACAAGAAAGATAAAGAAAAGGGTAAAAAAATCTTATGTGCACTATTTTTAATTATGTTATTGAAATAAAATGACTAATAATTTTACTGATAACTTCTTTTTTTTTTTATAAAAAAAATTAATGACTCGTCTTTAATAAAGTTTATTACTATTTGCATAGATTGAGCTACGCATGAGTATTCCAGTTGAATAATTTATGGGCATAAAAACGTTGGGACGTATTTGTGTTAAATAATGGAAAGAAAATAATGTAATGTATGTAGTAGTGTAGCTAGTTGATGTGGGAGCATTGAAATGTGGGTGTTGCGAATGGTTGGAGTAGGAGAAAATGGTTTGTTTGTTGTGTTGGGATGGCATGATGAGTTGAATTGAATGATGGTGCAGCAGCAGTTTGGTTTGGGAAGCAATTAAGTGGAAGATGAGTTGAAACTGATCCCGAAGCAATGCAATGATCTCTATTCATTCTGTTGAAAGAAGGACCCTTTTGCTTTCTTTAAATATTCTCACAGAAAGTTGTGGGTTCGAAAGGAGGGGTGGTTAGGAAGTTGAGGTGGAGATGGAGTAGAGAGCATGTGTATTAGCAAGAGGGCATGCAGGAGTGAACTCAACTATCTGGCATGGGCTCACAAGTTATGGCCATGATTGGATCATGAAGCAAGCCTCGTGGGCTTTGCCTTTCCGTTTAACCTTTCTCTTTTTTAAATACTTCCCTAACCAAGGAAGCACCAGTTTTTATTTATGTATTTTAAATAACCCCCCCGTGACCCGAATTCAAAGAGTGGGGAGGGGGGGGGACCAAAAGGCAGCGCATTTAGAATGAATTGAACAAACCCATGGATAAAAGAGAAGGAACACCTAGATAAAGGCTAAAGCATAACTGCATAAGCTGTCATTGCTTCCCTCCTTTCTTTTAAAAGCCCCTCACACATTCATATTTCCTACTTCTACTACTATCACTGCTCTACTCTTCCTAACCACCCTCAACATCTAAGATCATTGCAACATACACGTTAACCCAAAACAAATTACAACCACAACAAATATGATCAAAGGAAGGGAAGGCAAAGCATTAGCACAAGCACCGCCCTCTGCTGATCTCTTAGTTTGTTTCCCATCTCGGGCTCATCTTACTCTAATGCCTAAGCCCATTTGCAGCCCGGCCCGACCCTCCGAGCCCACCAAACGCCACCACAACAGCCACCACCACCACCGTAAGAAATCCTTCTCCAGAGGCGGCGGCGGAGGCCAAGCCAGTCCTTTATTATGGGCCAAAACCAAGTCAATGGGCTCTGAAATCACGGAACCAACCTCCCCCAAAGTGACGTGCGCCGGTCAGATCAAGGTCCGGCCCAAAACGACCGCGTGCAGGAGCTGGCAATCGGTGATGGAAGAGATAGAGAAGATCCACACCGACAAAAAACAGAGGAAGCGTCTCGGCTGGGCCGAGAGCCTCGGTTTCAAGAAGGAGATAATGCAGTTCTTGACTTGTTTGCGAAGCATAAGGTTCGACTTCAGATGCTTCGGCTCCTTCCCCGGAACTGACATCGCCACCGAAGAAGAAGACGACGACGAGGAGGAAGAAGTCGAAGAGGAAGAGGAAAACCACGTGGGCGTGGGAGAGAACGAGAATGAAGCATCGAGAACTGTTTTCTCGAAATGGTTCATGGTGTTGCAAGAGAACCAAAACAAGCGGAGAGAAGAGACAGAGGAGAGAGGAAATGACGAGGAAAGTGTGTCGGTGTCGGTTCCTCCTTCGAACGCATTATTGCTGATGCGTTGTAGGTCTGCTCCGGCGAAAAGTTGGGTAAGAGAGAGGGAAGGTGGTGAAGAAGAGGAGAATGTGGAGAGAGAAAAAGGAAAAGAAAAAGATGAGGTGGCGGTAAAGAAGGGACAGAGTTTAAAGTCGTTGATGGAGGAAGAGAAGAGAAAGACGGAGAAGGTGGTGGTGATGCGATACGACTCTGATTTTTACGGCATTTCTTCTGATGTTGCCAAAGAGACGTGGATTGTTGGCGGCCTCAGAGATCTCATGTCAAGGAGTCGAAGTTCCAAAAGATAAGATATGAATATCATCATCTTCATTCACGGTTACAGCTATTTTTCCAATAATTTTTCTTTTACAACTTTGTGAGACTTCTCTTCATCCTTTGGTGTGAAAACTGGGAAATCTAATACTAAAATCCCAGTTTTAGCTTCTGGAATTACTGAGTTCGTAAACCTGTACAGTTTAATTTCTGATTTATTTGTATAAGTTTCCGGTGAAATATTTTGGTGGCTGCCAACTACGTCAATGAATCTGCTACTCCCTTTGTGTTGTAGAGTGAGAGGAATATTTAATTTTTGTTCAGTTCACATTTGTTACTATAATCGATATCAATACATTATGATGAGTGCAGCAAACTTTAACAACACAACTCACTTTTTTTTCTACAATCAGATAATAATTTTTAATAATTCTTTACATCATTTAATTATAAATTTACTGGATTGTTAATCTATAATTTTTCAAACTGCAAACACCTTTTACATAGATTTATAAAAGTAAAGAGATTAAATTATGGAAATTATTTCATTTCTTTAATTTATTTTAAAATTACAAAATTGAAGAATATTTGTTCAAAATACAAAATTATCATTTCCTTTATTTTCCCACTCGAGTACACCGTTGAAGATCGAAAGTTTTGGTATAACTTATACATAGTAACAAACATTCCTTTAACAATTTAATAACTAAATATTTTAATTTATTTAATTTATTTTTTAATTAAAAATATTATAATGGGTGATGAGGATATGTGTTTTACTTTTTGAGTTTCAAACTAATCTTTTCCATTTTTCAATGGATAGTATCAAATCAGATCCTCTGCAGCAAATTTTCTTTATAGCCATTGTGCAGCTAAATCCAATCCACTGATTAGTTAATACTCTATAGAGTTAATAGTTCAGATTTTGGCCGCAGAGACAATAGAGGATCTGGTTCAGACACACCTCTATGATGTGTGGGTAAAGATATATTTATTTTTCTATTTTTTTATAATTTATTCAGTATCTTAATTCAAAAGTTATTTGTATGATTTTTGTTACATTTATATTTTAATGGTATTAATACTATTTGGTCAAATTTTAGTTTTTATACTACTTATCTTTATTATCATTATTTCAGCCTGATAATTATTAATTCTAATAATATTTTTAATATAAGCTTATACAAATAGTCTATTTTTGCATTGTAACTTTCATTTAGGAAATCTTATATGCATGGTTTAAATAAAAGTACATCGCATCACTGAAAAAAAATATCATATTCAATAATACTTTATATTAAAAGTGTTATTTTTTTTTCTTAAAAGTATTTTATTTGGTTTGTGAATCAGGTGTTATTCTCAACGCTTAAACATGATAAAGAGTTGTACACATGTTTTGAATATCCGTGTGTGACACATGTTATGGATGCTCAAACATTATAAAGTAGTGGATGATTTCTTTAGAACTTTTTGGATTGCATTCTAACATGTGATTGGTGTTTAAGTGTTGGCTACATCGCTAAAATGTTAGACATTCAAGTGATGAGGTAGTTATTGAAGCGAGGAAAATTCTGGAAGAGAATTAGTCTTGAGTTGTAATTCACTCAAGTAGCAAGTACATTGCTCAAACGAGATGGTTGATGTCTTGTTCATATTGAAAAGGTCGCTCCAACAATGATGTGCTAGGAGTGTGATGATGTTATGTTACATTATATATTTTTATACATGCTTCTACTGATGACATAGTGTATAAAATGTGAGATTAATTATATATGGTCTTAAATGTATGTGATTAATATGTATGCATTTATATGGACTTTTGTGGGTGGTAAATCCTATTTGAATCGCTTATATACATGTATATATTGGTATATAAGGCTTGATCTTGGATGGATAGCTCAAATTGGATGGTTTACATGGTCCTTGATGGGATACCCAGGATAGAATCATACCATAGGTGCCACTGAAAAACATGAAACTCACGTTAACATATGTATTTTTGTTTCTCTAGTGTCTAGTCATGTAGATAAAACTTTAGGTAGTGAAAAATTGAGAGACACTAACATTTGGTTTGATATCAGGGTACAACCTATAACAAATATTTTATTTGACATTGGATGTAAGTTAAGATCTAGTGGTTCAAGAAATATCAAGTATTATACTATGGTGGAGCTTATTTATGTGGAGGTTGCCTTTCATTTTTGTTATGACAAGATGTGAGACTAAATGTGATTTCATTAGCATTCATGTGCATGATGATGATTATATATGAGCATGATTACGATATTATAGGTTATGTTTTAATTTCATTAGCTCTAATCACATGTGTAACAAATACTATATGTAAAAATTAATATTTCACCGTCAAATGAATTAAGAGAGTGTTATATTTTTCATAAAGAGAATAGAACAAATAAGAAATGAGTAGAAACAATATACTTCTTTTAGCAATGGAACTTAACATGAAGTAATGAAAAGAAGAAACAATGAATTTGTGTTTTATTGTTGAAAAATAATAATGAACTGAATAGGTGAGGAGAGAAAATATATAAAAAATAATAATTTTCTTCTCTTTTACATGTATTAAAATTAAGTGAGTCTAGGTAACAAAGGAATATAAGTTATTTTTTAAGAAAATTAATATTAATTTTGTATTTTCTAATTCTTAGTTGTTGTTTTTATATATGTGTAGCTTTTATTTTATTTTTTTTATTCTAATATTGATTTTTTTTTACATTTTGTCTTTTTAGCTAGACCTAGAATGATTGTATACTCAGACTATTTTTTTTAATTTAAATAATAAAACAAATATTCTTTTTCATATTCTCAAATTTCTCTTGTTTTTATAATAGTAAATTATAAAACAATTTTTTTTTAATTTAATCCTCATTATTATATATCAGAGCATTTAAAGAATATTACACTACCTACCAGTTATATCACTACAAAAAAATAAAAAAAATCATGAAATAAAAAATAATTTTAGAGATAAAAAAATAATTAATTGCTATAATGACTAAATTAGATACCATTTTAAAAACTAAAAAAAATTTTGGTTTCTAAATTAATTTCTATTATTATTAAATGGTTTCTAGATTGATATTTAATTAGCTACCAAGATTTTTGCTATCAAATTTAGAATCTAAATAATTGGTAGTTAAAACCTTGATAGCTAATTACATACTAATTTATAAACTATTTAACAATAATAGAAACTAATTTAGAAACAATTTGTTTTTAGTATTAAGATGATCCCTAATTTAGTACTATAACAACTAATTATTTTTAGTCTATAAAATTGGTTTTTATTTCATGATTTTCTTGTAATGTATATAACATATGAAACATTTTTATTTCCATAAATTGGTTATGAGTTTAAAAGTTATAAATGATCAACTAGCTAATTTATCGCTTATGAGTTAGCTTATCACGTAAGAGTTAGTTTATCAGCATACATTTAAAATCAAAAAATATTTTAAAAGTAAAACTAAATAACCAAGTTATAGTTGTAAAGATTAAAAACATTTTAAAACCAAGTTATATGTTATATTAAATAAATTACATAGATACCATATTTATTACTATGTTACTAGTATAATTTGATTCTGCTGCAACCTATATAAATAAAGGAAACAGAATTTTGCGGGTTCATTTCTTTTTGTGAAATTGTAAATCAAATTAGCGCGGTAATGTTTGTTTACACAAAAATAGAAGTAAAACAATGATTGTTAGGAATCTTATTTGATTTTTAAAACGGATATAACATATTTTAGTTACTGCTCTAATTTGGTTTACGATTTTAAAAAGAAAACAAAAAATATAAGGAATCTAAAGGGAAGAAATTAAGTAACGTTACTCGTCTCTCCCGTTAATCAACGAACATAGTAAGCATCCTCCTCGATTAGTGTAGCCTGAAAGACTTTGAACACACATCTAACGTCAGTAATCCTGTCAGTACAATAAACACTGCCAATTATGAAAAATTTCTCCCTTATCTTTTTTTTAACGGTTCTCTTTATCACTTAATTCCTTCATAAATTTTTGTAATTCCACCTCCCTCAATTTCACACTCTATTTTTTATGAAGATTCTGCAGGTATTATCATTGATTTTTCAGATCGGACTATTATAATATATTAATTGGTTCATGACCTCAGAATCTCTAAATGATCATTCCATAACCTCACAATATTAATTTTATTTTATTTGTTAATTATTAAAATAGATAATTGGTGTTATTTTAATACACATATGAAGTGGCACATAAATGAGTCACTGTCACACGTGGTTTTACTTATTTCTGCATCAGGCTTGGCAGTTAAAGCTTGTCTACTTTCATTAATAAAGAGGTCTGAAAAAGTGAGATTCTGTACAAGCTACTGGAAGGTCTAGTCAATGCAGTTGATGAGTCGAGTTGAATGCAGATCTTGGTCTTAGATAAGAGTCAAGACAATTCACCACTTGCTTTGCATGGCATCTTTTGTACTTCCAATTTCCTTGTCCGTTTCCAAAAGATACACATGAGAGTAACTATTTATTGTAGCACTCAACGTTGAGCATTGAAAATAAATAAATAAAAATTAAAACTGCTTGACTGATATCATTGATAAAGTGCTATTTATGTGCCTCCAATTTGGCTGCTGAAGTGTACATGATAAAACAAAACAAAGAAAAGAAAAGAAAAGAAAAGGGATTACTGATTCAGGTGTGAATCTTCTGGTGATACATCTGAGGTAGGAGGCACCTTTCTTACTTTCTTCACCCAAGAGATGTCAGCTTAGGAATATATATTTGTTGAACACTTGAGACTCCTCTCAAACGTTGAAGCCTGACAGCATCAGAGGCATCCACGCCACTCCTATCATACAAACACAAACACTCTTCTGATTCACAACCCTTCACGAGGAGTGATGCATTATCTATTGGACTTTGAGTAACCTTCCCATTAGACACCTGTGAAGACATGCAAGTTGGCAGGGTACATTTTTTGTCTCTCAAGGGAACTTTTGTCTTTTTCTCTGTATCTCAGCTGCTTTCAATCCTCTCATTTCATCCATTGTAGAGGGAGAAGAAAAATACAAATAGTAATAAATGTTAACAGAGAGCTTGTAGTGAAAATTAGTTTATATATTATTACTGTTATGATATGATATGTCACATGTACATTTTTCTTTGAGAATCACAACACATCACACGTTTCAATTTGTTTGAAAGTATCAAAACTAGACTTGTTATGCTACTTTATTTACTGTATAAAAAATGATCATGGAAACTTTTATTGATTGTAATTTTTAAATTTAAATTAGGATTGCAAATTTGTCTAGATGGCAATGTCTTTCAACAACGAAAACGGACGGATTGATCGGTCAAAATAGATAAAAGAATGAAATTATTTATTTTATAAAATTAATTTAAATAGATAAATTTAATTCAGATATGTAAAATATTTTAATAATTTATTTTAAATTTTATTAGATATTATTTTTTATTAGAATTAAAAAATTAACTTTAAACAGTAAATTAATAATAACAACAACAAATATATTTTATTGGTGAGAAAAACAACAACAAATATATATTGAAATTTCTAAAATAATAAAATATTAAAAGTATACAACAGAAAAATTAAATTTAAATTTTTAATATATATTTTTTTTATTTAAAAGAACGGACTAATAGATTAAGTATGAGAGTAAACAAAAGGGACCAAGAAATGGACAAGTTGAATTATCCATTCCCACCCACCATTTTTAACCCATTAATTAGCCTAACATATTTTGCTAATCCCAATTTTGTCTGCTATACAAAACTAACGTACACTTTGCTTATGACTTTGTATATTTTCCATGATCGCTACGTTTACTTCAATATTATGAAATATTGTATTTTCAAGGTCTAGTTAACTTACCAAGAACATTTGAAACAACTATTTCTTTGTCGACCGATATGTGTTTTTCAAAAATATATTTAGATATTCAAATTAGTTGTGGTAAGAGTGAAATAATAAATAATATTTTTCATTTAGAAAATTTTACTTATTTACTTTCTTAGTTTCTTTTTAACCATTTTTTATTTTTTTGGCATAAATAATTAAATATAATACCTTTTCATTTTATTAAAATATTTATACATTTTTAATTTACTATTTTCATTTCTATATTATAATAAGTATATATTTAAATTAATTAATTATTAGGTGTAAAAGCAAGAATGTGTCAAAAATCAACACTTCAAAAAAATAGGGTATATTCTCTTTCCATTGTCATTTCAAACTTTAATCAGGTTATAGCTAATTATTCTGTTTCTAAATATAACTTATTCCATTTATTTATTTATTTTAACTAGTAAAAATAAGTATTATAGTAAACTTTTACCAGTAATATTTTAACCAACGTGAACTGATAACAAAAAAAAGTAAAGAAAGAGTAACAGAAATCGAAAAAACAGCAGAGTGTAAAAAGTCACAAAACAAGGTATGTACAAACACTCATCACTAGTATTTTCTTTTTCAATTAATCTTCCTTCCGCTGAAACATTACATCAAGCTTTATCCTACAGTCAAACATGTTCTTAGATTTGCTTGCCAAGCTATGAGTAGTTGGTTGAAGAATTTATCTTTCAGTTTTAACTAAGGCCAGACTATAAAGCAAATATTTTGTAGCACCTCATCTTCATCAACTACCTTATTTCTGAATACTATGTTGTCCAAATACTCCAAGTTGCTCACACCAAATAGTGTACCATCTCTCCTTCATTTGTCTAGGTTCCGTTCTAAATTCGTGTTGCAAGAAATGGTCAAGAGTATTACCTAGGAAGCATGTCCTCCTTCCACCCATGAGTAGCAGTTTTTCTAGATTCTATCAACTTTGCTACATGTGAACAAAATATATATAAGATAAAGTTTCTTCTTAGTCACCACATAAGGGGAATTTATCAATATATTGAAAGAGAACACCCCTCCTTTTGAGGTTTTCTTTTGTTGGACTCTGTCATTAAAACATCTCCACTAAAATAAGTGGAACTTTGATGCTTCAAAGAAAGCTCCAAAGAGTGGGAATGTTGTGTGCATCCCTTCTCCGATCTTCCATGAAGCAGATTTCCTAAACCAATTTTCTTGGTTATTTGAACTGCGTATACTCTTTAAAATCTCTACCAAATAAATGCATTTTTATTTGCCATTGTTCCATTGTATGAGTTTCTCCCACCACCATACTTTGCTTCCAATATTGATCCCCACAAACAATCATCGATGTCTTATATATTCCATACCTGTTCTGCTAGAAGTGCCGGAATGATATAATTCGAGAGTTCAACATCTTGACCACTAACAAAGTTCTGGGCCATGTAGCTGCTATAGCATCGCACCTACATTTTGGTGAAGTTCACCTTAAGGTCGAATACTAGTTCAAAACACCTCAACATACTCTTAATCATTCGAGCATTCTACACATAAACCTGACCAAGGAAAATAATATCATCAACAAATTGCAATAAGTTAGTTTCTATATTTCTATGCTTCCTGATGCCACCATATATCCTTTGTACATTCCTTTTCCACATGCTTTTTTCGTCAAGCCGTGAAAATGAAGGGAACAATAGGATCCCTTTTGCGCAAGCCTCTTTGCATTTGGAACTCATGTCTTTGAAAATTCAAGTCTTACTAACATGTAAAATAGTATATGAAAGAAATTGTTTTTTTGGGTATAATCAATTACCCATTATTTTTTAAGCTCTAATCGATTGTGTAGGGGTTGATTTTTTGACCATAATCGATTATATACTATAACTATGCCTTTGATCGATTTTCTGCACAAGAACACTGTGATCACGTTGTCACGCACAGATAAAAGCTGGGGCAAAAGCGAAAATAAACAATTACCTATGTGATTTTCCGTTATTTTCTCAACATGTAGGAGGGGACTGCTTTCACTATTTACACACTCATCTCCTTTCCCACCCACATCCGTTCTTGAAGCAAACATAGAGGATCCTAATTTTTCCATCTTCACACACCTCTCAGGTTGAACCAAACACAACATAGTATATAACTTTTTGATGCAGATAAAACTCTGATTTTTTTTTTCAACATAACCTTTCATCAGATTCCCCTCAAATTTATATTAGCATAATAGGACCCTTAGCCCAAATGCTCTGATCCAAGACCCCAATGAAAAAACAGTATAGAATTTTTTTTAAGGCTTTATGAGAAGTTAACTTATTTAGTATGTTATCAAATTATTTCAAATTGAATAGTAAAGTTCTTATCCTTTAAAAAAATATAATTAAATTCTTAAATTTATAAAATATTTCTAGTCGGGTTCCAAATTGAGTTCTTGAAGTTATAAATTATTTGTAATTGTACCCTAACATGGTGATTTACTATTACAGAGAAATAATATATTAAATAAGGAAAAATATAAGAAAAACATTAATTGAACTTTCAAACTTTAAAACATAAAAAGTATTTAAAAAAGACAAAATTAACAAAAAAAAATAAAAATCGCGAAGTTAAATAAATCACTTTAATCTGAATTACAATCTTGGTAAGCATATTAATTTATTTGAACATTTTAAAAAGGGTGGTCACTAAATTAATCAATCAATATATTTCTAAATTATCTGAGAAAAAAAAAAGGTCTTAGTATTTTTAAAATTAGATTAGCAAAACCTTGGGATTTATTAGTTCAAAAGTAGTTGGATTAATACTAATTCAAATCATATTTTAATATATAATATTTTAAGTGATAAAGTAATTCAAAATTAAAAAATTTAGACATAAAAGTTGTATAATTGACAAAATAGCATATGTTTATGTATTCTATTAGTTACTAAAAAAAATATCGGCGAAGCTATGCAAGGGGTCAACATGATCGCCGGTTGATGAAGCGGTGTTCTCCTTGGGCTAATATGATCGCCGATCGGTAGCGGTGTTCTATATGTGTGTAGTCGGTGGTCGCCGAAGTTATGCAAAGGTCAACATGATTGCCGGTCGAGGAAGCGGCGTTTTCCATATATGCGTAGTCGGTGGTCGCCTATGTTTTGCAACGTGCATGGGTAACTCATCGCGTGGCGAGGTGAATGTAGGTGGCCTCGGTTCTGGGTGTCTCGGTATAGCTGAATGTTGCTTTGAGGCTGTTGGTTATTTTTTGGGTATGGTTTTCTTACTTTATGGTTGTTATGCTCCAACCATAAAGGAGAGTTTCTTTTGTGGATGATATAGGAAGTCCACTTCTGGTGTCTGTATATGGGTTGGGTTACCCCTGAAGTATCCCTTTTATTTTATTTATTCATTGCTGATAAAAAAAAAAAAAGTTACTAAAAAAAATCTTTTAGCGATCACTAAATTCGATCGTTAAAAGTACGGTCCCTAAACATATCTGCGACCAAAACCGTCACCAAATAAACATATGCTAGATATATATAGATATATCTTATATAGATATATATTTTCGGTTATTAAATTCGATGACTAAATTATTATTTTCTTGTGGTGTTATATCAGAAAAATTATCTAATCACAATTCCAAACCAATAATATTTTGTTAATTTTTAGAATGATTATTTTAAAATGATATCAAAGCGGATGAAATTTCATTCTTTGACTATTAACCTTGCCTTTATATTTTATATATCTCTTTTTTATAAGAAAATGATGAAAAATGATAAGAAGAAAAGATGTTTCTTATTCTCTTATGTGTATACATTACTTCATGTATAGAAAATATATAGGGAGTTTCTTTCTCCAAATTACAATCTAATTAGGTAGGATATTAATAATGAGATTCTATCATTATTAAATTAATTGCATATAATTAGGTATAATATCGTACAATATTGCATACAATAATTGCATATAATTTGATAATTATTATTTCCTTAATACTCCCCACAAGTTGGTAGGTGAAGATCATGAACCCCAACTTGTGTCGTAGCGTCAAAAACTCGTTCCTTACCCAGTGCCTTTGTAAAAAATATATGCGAGTTGATACTGTGTTAGTTTTTCTCGCACAATGTGACAGTCTATCTCAATGTGTTTTGTGCGTTCATGAAATACTGGGTTTGTTGCTATATATAATGCCGCTTGATTGTCACAGAAAAGTTGAGCTAGCAAGTTACATGACACCTTTAAATTCTGCAAAAGATATCGCAGTCAAACTATCTTCAAACAAGTATTGGCCATCGCGCGGTATTCTGCTTCTGCTGATGATCTTGATACGTTTGTCTGTTTTTTTAACTTCCATGAGATAATAGAAGAACCAAGAAAAATGCAATACCTAGATACTGATCTCCGAGTTGTCTGACAACCTCCCCCAGTCTGAGTCACAATAAGCTTTCATGTCAGATTGTTTTCGGATGGCAATAAAAATCCTTGTCCTGGTGATCCTTTGATGTACTTTAGGACTCGAATTGCGGCATCCCAATGAGGTTTCCGTGGATCCTGTATATATTGACTTAGGGTTCAAACCGAAAAGGCTATGTCAAGCCGAGTAACCGTGAGGTATATCAGTCGTCCTAGGAGGTCGCCTGTATTTGACTGTTTCCTTTAATAACTCTCCATCGTCTAGTGTGAGTTTTAGGTATTGCTCCATTGGAAATTTGTCTGGACGAGCACCTGTGAGTCCCGTATCCTGCAAAATATCAAGCGCATATTTTCTTTGGGACATGTAAATACCAGCTTTGGAACGGGAAAATTCAATCCCTAGAAAA
>Ga0123342_1007238_pt1 | contig 14790 bp, 5 predicted proteins | sample Turbeawhitnodule_FD_89960 | JGI IMG/M metagenome (GOLD analysis project Ga0123342, IMG submission 89960) | Root nodule microbial communities of legume samples collected from Mexico - Turtle bean Mexico white nodule | ecosystem: Host-associated > Plants > Roots > Nodule | place: Mexico: Nepantla...
ATATTAAATATATATATATATATATATATATATATATATATATATATATATATATATATATATATATATATATATATATATATATATTAAAAAATTATTAAATAAAAATTAATTTTTAAATTAAAAATAATTAATTATTATACTAACTAAATTAAATATTATTTTAAAAAGTAAAAGAAATTATTAATATTTAAATTAATTTTTATTATTAATAATAATTTTTAAATTAATATCTAATTAACTATTAAAATTTTAGTTACAATTATTTAGATTTTAAAATATAATTAAATCTCTTATAATCAATTAAATATTAATTTAAAAATTATTTATCAATAATAAAAAATAATTTTAAATATTAATAATATTTTTATTTTTTAATATATCTAATTCAATTAATAAAATAATTAATTATTTTTCATCTATAAAATTAATTTTGATTTAATAATTTTTTTATAATGATATATATATATATATATATATATATATATATATATTAAATGTTTACTATCACCATATATTTGTATTATATATTTATTTTGATATACAAATTATTATATACCTCACTGTCCCTCCATATATATATACTCTTTATCATTATTAGAAATGAAAACTGTAAATATAAAATGTTAGATAATTTTAAATAGTCAAAATTATAAGAAAAATATAGATGTTATTTAAACTTTTAATATTTCATAAATAATTGTATAAACCAAATTAATATAATTCTCATTAATTTTTAAGAAAAAACAAATCACATACCAACATGGTGTTACATAACTGATATTCAATCCTTGAATATATGATGTGAATTTAATCACAAGTATACTATAAATAAAAAAAACATGAACTCTACTTTTTTTTTTACATCCACTTAAAAATTATTAATATTATTATTTTAATAATTTTTATATTATTTATTTATAAATTTATTTTTTATTATATTTTTAAAAACAATCACATCAAATTGGTTGTTAATGTATATTTTTTAAGAAACATAATTAAAAATACAAGTTGTTAAACAGGTATCACTATTTTAGTGGTTAATCCTTGACTCTAAAAAAATCATTGAAAAAAAATACACATTTTGGACACACATCCAAATATTTGTATAAAATAAACTCACACGGGTGGGTCTACAAAACATGTTAAAGTAATTAAGGCATGATAATTAAAAAATGTATAAACAAAATTAAGTGTTAGTTGAATTATGAAGTGGACCCAATTAGCATTATATATATTTGATTTGATAGCTTAAACTTTTCCATTTGGTGATGATATGAAGAAGATTGGCATTAATGTAACCAAATTATTTCCATTTTGATCACAAATGGAAAGATTAGCTTTATGTCCTGCTCTCAATCAGCTCTTTCAAGTGCTTTAGTCTCCCTACTATCTCATCAAATATATATATATTTTTTTAAATTTAATTAATTGAGAAATTGGTACTTTTGAAATATAATTAACTACTAAAAAAAATATATAAACTACAACGCCCTCATTCTATATATATAAACTATAACAATTATTTTAATATATATATTAAAAGCATTAGAAAGTAATTAATCACTAAAAAAAATCATTAAATAGAAACCAATTTTAAAGATTAAAAATAATTAGTTGTTATATTGACTAAACTAAATACAATTTTAGAAACTAAAAAAATTATTGGTTTAAATTAGTTTCTATTATTGATAAATAGTTTTTAAATTGGTATCTAATTAACTACCAAGGATTTTGCTACCAAATTTTGAATATAAATAATTGGTAGTTAAAACCTTGGTAGCGAATTAAATATCAATTTAGAAACTATTTATCAATAATAGAAACTAATTTAGAAACAATTAATTGTTTTAGTTCCTAAGGTAATATCTAATTTAGTAAATATAGTAACTAATTTTTATTCTATAATAAAAACTAGTAAACAAGACAACAATTGAAAAAGGAAAAGGTGGAAAAGACTTAGGAGATAGAAAAGGCTTTGGTGCACCATTGGAGGTTGAAGAAGGTTCTTCATCTCCAAGATAAGCTCGATATAAAATATCGACTTGACTTCTAATAGCGCAAGATAAGATTCAAAGTAGATTATCACTATCACAAGTGTCTCAAACTCAATATTTCATTTATTCAAAAGTTGAAAGTTACCCTAAAACCCAAATGACACTTAAATGAGTGTGTAGAATGAAATGTAAATGTTACATCTAGAACCCTCCAAGTAGAGTATGAAAATAATAAAAAAAAAGACAAATTTGAAATTCAAAAATAAAAATAAATCTAGAAAAATCTTTAAGTTGATAGAAAATTATGTCTTTTTCATATCTCTTCTTGGTCCAAAATTATGAGCTCCAATTGGACTTCAAAATTTGGATCCTAATGATACTATTGTTCTATTTTCTTTTTGCACCTTCGTCTTTTGTTGATCATCTTTATATATATTTTTCACTTTAATAATAAAATACTCAGATGTCATTTTAATTATACAATTTCTATTCTATAATGATTTTTTAGGTCCTTATACCTTTTTGTTGTTGACTGACTCTTAGAAATTTCAATTAAACCTATTTAGAACATTATTAATTTATATAAAAAAAAGGAGAATTAAATCTTAAATTTTACAATTAAAGTAAATTTTAATATAGAAATTACAATCAAAATCATTTTTATTCAAATATTTATAAAATTTAATAAAAAAAAACTAGTTTCATTTATGTGCTCATCACAAAAATATACAATATTAGTAGAAGGAATGACTTATTAATTTAATTTTTTTTAAAATAATATAAAAGACATAAAATGATACAATTAAAAAAAAACTATTCCAAACTATTTAAAAGATTCCTTCTTTATCCGTTTAAAATTATATTTCTAAACCTCCATATCTTACGTAATCATACTATTGATTGATGCATTTTCAAACTTCAAAATACATATTAATTAGACTAAAAACTCATTGTGGGGTACATAAACGTCATTAGCATATGTTAGGACTTCAATAAAACACTAACTTAACTTAACACAATTGCTACATAGGCTTTAAGCACTTTCAACCAATTTCTTCTAGACGTTAGGGAAACTTTCTTAAGAAAATTAATTGGTAACAATCACTTTTTTTTTTATGATTTCAAAGAAATTTGACACTAGTCATAAAAAGCCATGAGATTTTATATACAAATCCTTATTTGTGAAGACTAAATAATCATTCGATCATTGCTTATCATGCACTTAATTCACAACTTTCATCAAAAATGAAAAATGTATACAAATAATTAATCGTTCTTAGTAAAAGTAAAATTTATAAACTAATTTTTAAATTAATTACAGAAATTTTAACTATCAACTACTTTATATTTTAAAATTGATAACTAATTAGATATTAATTTAAAATTATTTATTAATTACAGAAATTATTTTAGATACAAATAATTTTTTTTAAATAGTATATAATTTAATTAATTATTTTTATCTTTAAAATTAGTTTTTATTTAATAATTTTAAAATTAAATTAAAATTAAAATTGCTTTCTATTTAGTTGAATGTAATATAAAATTGAAAAGGCAATCTTCTTACAATGTCTACAATCAAGCTTCAATTGTTTTTTTTTTAAATTAAAAATATATTTTACCTGATAATTAATTGATTATATTAAAGTTTATGTAGTAGATCTGAAGTGTATAGAAGTGCCTAAGCTTAATTACTCCCATAAGTTTAATAAAAACATATTGTCTTTCTTTAGAAATGATGGTTCACGTGATAAAATTAACTTCTTTATAAATTAAATTAATATTTTTAATAAAAATTACATGATATATGTTTATAATAAAGTAGTAAATGTATATATAATTTAAAAAAAATGTGTTTTGTGATAAGTATGTCTACTAATTTTCGAAGGTGACAACATTATATCCATCGTTTATCTCATCTGCACTCCATACAACTTACATTTATTATAAGATAGGATTGAATAGATCTACTTAATAAATTTTGAATAATAAATTATCTACCAAATATTTTTTTAAACTTATTAGATTACATTAAATAAAAAATATAGCCTCTCTCCTTTATCTTTTTCGGGCCATTTTGTCTCTTTCTTAGTTCTATATATCTCTTATAGTCTCTCCAAAATAAATAATTATTTATTATGCTTTTAAATTTTCTCGAGTTATAAAAAAATTTGGTTTTGTTTATGCACTACAAGGAATTCATGAAATAGAAATCAATTTTTTTTTAAAAATAATTAATTGCTATAGTGACTAAATTAGAGACCATTTTAGAAAAAAAAAATTGGTTTCTAAATTAGTTTCTATTATTGTTAAATGATTTCTAAATTGGTATCTAATTAGCTACCAAAGTTTTTGCTATCAAATTTAGAATCTAAATAATTTGTAGTTAAAACCTTGGTAGCTAATTAGATACCAATTTAGAAACTATTTAACAATAATAGAAACTAATTTAGAAACCAAAAAATTTTCTAGTTTGTAAAATAGTCTCTAATTTAGTCACTATAACAACTAATTATTTTTTGTCTCTAAAATTAGTTTCTATTTCATGATTTTCTTGTAGTGATGTTTGTTTTAGTCTTTTTAATATATTATTTCTTTTATTTTTTTAAATTTTGTTGTGTGTGTGTGGGTGTGCATGTGTGTGTGCTTGTGTGTGACCCCAAATTCATACATTTTGTATCATTCTCAAAAAAAGCTTTTTCAACCTAAATAATTCTTTTAAACAAAACTATCAATGAATTAAATATACAGTGAAGTATTTTATTTACATTTATATTTAACATTCATGTTAAATTAATTAAAAGAAACAAAAAAGAAAAAGAGGAAAAAAATTATTTTCTTCAGCGAAAATTCATTCGCTTAAGCGCAAATTTCTTCTTTTGAACAAAAATAGGGTCAAGAGTAAAGATTAAATTTCTACTTTATTTTTTGTTGGAGATCCCACGTCAACTTGAGATGAGGACAATTCATTGTATATAATTGGGTGCAAACCTCACCCCATGAGCCGGTTTATGGGGTTGAGTTAGGCTTAAAGTTCATTTCTTAATATTTTTACTTGAGAAAAAAAAATATTTTGTTTGAGTGAAAATAGTACTGAGAGCAAAGGTTAAGTTTTTCTATTTTTGCTTGAGTATAAATATCAGAAAATCAATTTCAAAAAGAAAAATCAAACTTTAGTCATCTAAACCATATTCAAAACTTAGTTTAAGAAACTTCATACCTTAACATGTATAATCTAACCACTACATGAACATCTCAACAAGAGTTTTTAGTTCAAAGTACTCCAAATTAATCATTTATTCTCAAAACTCCAAATTGCAACCAACTTAAACTCAAAATAACAGTCTTATTACAAAAACACTATCATGTCTCATTGAAAACTACTATCAAAGAATATATTTACTTTGAAAGCCAATCAATAGAGAAAACTTCAATTCAACAAGTAATCAATTTGATATTTCAATTCTACTTTCAAATCAAAATCTCAAACAGAAACATAATAATTATTTTACCAAATTATCATAGCTACATCAAATCCTATTTAAAATCATCATTAAAAAGATATTCAAGAATAGCTTTCCTTACCTTTAGTTCCTTTCTCTCGAGAAGAGTTTCAGCTCAAGCAAGATAATCACTCAAAATCTAGAGACCTAAAGAAAATTATTCAAATATAACAAAAATTCAATAATAAATAATTTTCAAAGCCGATAAACCTTTGTTTTTATGTTTTTATTAAAAGTTAAAATGATCCTTAGCTCTCCAGTTATTGTTATAGAGAGAGAGAGATATAGAGAGAGAGGAATAAGAAAAAATGAAATAGGTTTTACACCAAAACATAAAAACGGTAAAAAATTAGTTATTCTTAAAAATATTTCACTAAAATTTGGTTTGGATTTCAATTTGTAAACTAGTGGAAACTTGTGATTTAAATTTGGGAATGTATAGAATAATGAAAAACAAAGAAAAATGTATTGTACATTTAGAATCCGAAAGGAGATTTTTTTTTTAGTATTTTAATTTTATCCAGTGATGAATTAAATTGGTTTAAAATGTCTACAATTTTAAAAATTATGGACTAAAGTAACTACATTTTAATAATTGTTGCTTATATTACAAGTAACTTTAATTAAAAATAGTTTAAAATACAAAAACATTAAAAGCCACATTTTTATTATTTTAGGTCACACTTTTTAAATATGGTTTATTCTTTTTTAAGGTTATTGACACAAAATTGTGGTTTAAACATCCATAACCTAAAAAACGTGGTCTATAGTGATTCATAAGACACATTTGTAAAATGTTGTCTTCTTACTTGTAGGCCATATTTATATGTTTGTGGCAATTTTTAGGTCACGATTTTATTATTTAGCTCACACTTTATCTACATGCACATTTAAAAATATGGTATGATTTTATAAACGTAGTCTTTAGTAGTTCTTAAACTACATTTGTAAAATCTTTGCATTTTCCATGTTTAGGCAATGGTTATATACATATGACTTAGTTCAATTTGCCTAAAGTAAAAATCGTGTACTGTGTTGAGATTGTTAATATGTGCATCGAATTAGGGATTTATGTAGAATGAAGTATCTCAACTCTACTGGTATATTGGAATCATAAAGATTATCAGGTGGTGAAACTTGAAGGAGGTTCATATAACTTAATATGTGGCTTGAAAGATTAATGGTATGGAAAGTCATATGGATTTACTTTATCATACGAGTTAACTAAATTCATATGTCCATATAGTTGTGTAGAGAGATAGCACCTTGAAGGTAGTATGATAGGTGAAGATCTTTGGGTTCGAATTCAATGAACGAAACGTAGAGTCAAGTGTTTATGGATGTATGTTAGTGGATTTCTAGCTTGAGAGATATTGAACATGAGATACTTGTTGATACTTGGATGTTTAGTATAGTGGAATGGATGAAATGTGATGATTCATTTATTTGTGATTTTATTAATTGAATCTAAAGTTATACTGAAAGTTTTTTTAATCTCTAACTTGTCTTACTTTCTTGTTTGTGGTTGTTTTAAAATCTATGATAATTGTATGTTACATGGGAACATATAATGTTGCAGGTGATAAGACTCCACAACAAGTAGATGGAGTTTTCTCCTTTTCTTTTGATGTTTTGTTTTGATATATGTATATATTTAAAAATCCCTACAAAGAGGAATATTCTTTTGATAATTATATGTATGTATGTATGTATGCATGCAAATATATATACATATATATTACCTATATGATACCGCCTTTAGATTATCTAACTAGGGGTGTTACAACGTACATTCTCTACAAGCATAAAATAAGTATTTATTAGTTTTACGTGTACCATAAAATGCTTAAGGCTTTTGTCTTTCAAACAAAGTATACATATTGTTTGTCCAAACAAAAGCTTATTAGACTAAATATACTTCTTTGCATATGTTTGGTCAAAAGCTAATAAAATGAAGAGCACAAACAATGTTTGCATCTATTATACAATGTATACAACAAACAATGCTTATGTATGTTTAACCACACAACTTGTTGCCTTTGTTTGATAAAAAACTTATCAAATGAAGAGCATAAACAATATTTGCGTCTATTATACGAAGTATACAACAAACAAAAATTATGTATGTTTAGCCACACAACTTATGTTTGTTGAACTAAATTAAACACTTGCATTTGATATGAATTGATACTCATAAATAATTATATTTCAGCACTTTATTGTTTAAATACAAAATCAAAATTATATAAAAAATCTGTTGAACTTAAATCTAACAAACTAACCTATTACTTTTAGTTTATCCATAAGATAGATAATTAATTTGTTGAACTATATCCATAATATAGAGGATTAATTTGTTGAACCATATATAAAGATAGACTTTCAAACTATTATTTCTTTTAATAATAAACTAATAATTATTTTTTCACTTAATTAAAATTATAAATAAAATGTGTGCTAGTTTTAACTTTATAAGATGATCTAAGAAGATAAAAGATTTTGTTTTGAATTATAGAATTAATAACTTTATATATAAAATGAATTTTAAAAATCCAATCTTGAATTATAATTTTATATTATTATCATTATTTATGTTAAAATTTATTAAAATTAAACAAGAATATAAAAAGGATCAAATTATATTGATATATTTTTTACCAATTGTTATATTATCAATAAAAAAATATTCATATAAAAAATATTTATTTTTATCCGAACATTAAACTATAAGTTTATACAATCATAATTATTTATGTCAAAATAACATAACAAGGTGACCAAAACTTATACTTTATATTATTTTAAAGGTATATATTACATCAACTTTTATATATATATATATATATCACTAAAAAAAATTATTAAATAAAAAATAATTAGTCTCTATATTAATTAAATTAGATATTATTTTAAAAATTAAAAATATTATTGGTATCTAAAGTAGTTTCTATTATTAATAAAATTTACAAATTAATTTCTAAATTAGTATCTCATTAGCTACTAACTGCATTATATTTTAAAATTAGTAGTTAAAAATTTGGTAGCTAATTAGATACCAATTAACTAATTAGATACTAATTTAGAAACTACTTTATATACCAAAATAATAGTTTATAATTTTTTAGTCTATAAAATAATATCTAATTTAATCAATATAGTAACAAATAATTTTTTTTCTCTACAATTGATTTTTATTTAATAATTTTTAATAATATATATATATATATATATATATATAAATGAAACATAAAATAATTTTAGAATAGTATTAATAGTATAACAATTGGTAAAGGTCACTTATATAAATAAGCTAACAAGTTCACTTAACTATAAATAATAATGTAATATTATATTCTTTTTAAAATCAGAAAAGTATCTAAATTTTTAAACAATATTTGTTTAAATAAACTTATTTAATCTATCAAACTTAATCAAACCATTAAAATTTGGTGTAACCTAATACTAACTAGGGATGACAAAACAAGTTAGGTTTGGTGGGCCGGCACACCAGTCCACCATCATTTAGTGGGGCGGGTTCACTTTTTGAACCAACCAACCCGTGTTAGCCCGATTGCCAACCTCGCCAACCCAGTGGGCCACAAACAGGATGACCTTATTTTTTACACTTTTAAAGAGGGATCTCGTGTTTTTGGAATAAAAATTGGTGGTGATCAATGTTTTATATAAAACTTTTTTTACATTAATTTCTTTATACATCATTTGATTTAAGTATTGTTGATATTTACTTTATTTTATTAGGTATTAAACCTTCTTTCATTAGAATATTAAAATTTGATTTAATTTTATTGCTTTTTCTTGTATATTTGTTGTTCAAAAAGTGATATCAATTATTATAACCAAGTAAATAAATATAAAAAATACAAAAAATTAAAAAGTGACTGGCCAACTCCGCCTTATAATGATGTGAGTTACTATTTCTAGCCCACACATCCTTAGTGGGCCAGCCCGCTCCATTCAACTTTTGACAGACTAACAACGGATTAGACCAAAATGTAACGAATTGACGCGTTTTGCCACCATATAACCCATATGTGTTTATAAGTTTAAATCAGAATTGGGAAGAAATAACCAAACCACCATAATGAATAATAGGTTGGTTCAGTTTGGATCTAATTATATGCTAACATACAAAATTTTATTTTAAGAAAAATAAATAATGCATAACTTTGTCAAAAATTTAATATATATTTCTATCATTAAAAAGGAGATAAACAATATTGTAGTACTCCAATAAACTTACATAGACTAAATAATAAAAAAACTATAAAAACACAATTATGTAATTAAACTTCATATGTACAATAATTAATAATAAGAAAAATACACTAGTTTTTTTCTTCGTTGAATTTGTAAATCATAAATCCAATATTTGATTCAATCACCATTGGATTAACTAAATACTCAATTTAATCTCTAAAAAATTGATTTGTTACCTCTTAAGCAAGTGAATACTTTTTTATGCAAATAAATTCATGAAATTATTTTTTCATGTATACAAGTCTTTTGATTACTGAGATTCTTAATGGAAGTCCACATTCATTATTTCATTTCATACGAACTTTACATATTAGTGGAAATTAAGGAAGAAACAATAAAAAACTCAAATAACTCTAAATCATTTACATAAATAATTATTTCATTTCATATAAACTGTCGATGTTAGTAGAAATAAGCATACGGGATGAACTAACAATGTTGTAGAATGAAAAACATAAGAAGGAAAGTTGAGTTATGTTTTAATATGTTCATGTTAGGGAGATGAGACTTAGAGAACTATTGATGAGCTTAGTCTTCCTCCTTCCTATCAGACGGTCGTTCTATGCTTCAGCCTCCTCTTCTAAGCTTCTCGCTACTCCTTCGGTCTCAGCTACTCGATCACACGGTCTTTTGAAGAATGCCGAATAGGGGGGGGGGGGGGGGGGGCCCCCCCCCCCCCGCCGCGGGGTTTTCTTTATATTTTTTCCCCCCCCCCCCCCCCCCCTCAGCCTCTCTTTACTTTTTCCCGAAGGGCCAACGCCGGCTGACCCCTCCCAATCACAGGGGTCATTGCTCGGTCGTCCTTTACGCTGAGCAGCCCTCTCCTTGAAGGCATCCAATAATATTTTTGACCGAAGAGCATCTTGAACCATGATTTCTACAATGAAAAAAACAAAGTTAGTTTGAGAAAAGAATTATTGACCGAATCTACGAAGGAAAGGTGAGGAACAAGCAAAGGAGGGAGTTGAAGAGCAGTACGACTGACCGATAGAAAGAAAGAAGGCGAATCCTCTCAATAGTTCTCTAGGTCCCAACCCTTACACGAGAATAATTAACATTTTTCATATTGATAAATTGGAAAAAAAATAGTTGGATTTAAATTTTTATCTTTAAAAAAAATTATCATGTATTTTAAGATTATGGAGATGAAATTTATATGTTTTCTAAAATTTGAAGATTCTGAAGTCATTAATAAGAAATATAAGAGCTTTAATTATATTTTTTTACTGCAATTTCATTCAAAAAGTCTATTGAACGAACCCTTCTTAGTTCTCTATTTGTGGAAATTACTGCTATAGATAATGTTAGGGCAGAAATATGAGTGGCAGCATGATGATCATATCTGGTTAAGATGGGAATGGTGATCAAAGCAAACAATAATGGTGATTTGGATTTGGTGGAGACAATTAGAAAATGCCATGTTGATTATGTCCATGTGTCTGTCCCCCACTGGGAGAAAAAGTGTTTTTTCTTCTAAGTTAAAGTAAATATTAAATAAAGATAGTGATTTCTGCATGGAGGAATGGCTCTTCTTGGACTGAAAAATTGTGCGAGATTGGTCAATGAAGAAGAACTCTTTACTGTGGCTGTAGCTTGTCGGCACATGGATGCTACAAGATGAGACGTAAAGGAAAGTTAAAGCATTGATTGAGCTGTGAAAAATAGCAAGAACCAGTCACATCTCATGGTGAAGTCATCGTTCAGAAGTTAACATAATGCATAAAAGCATAATGCGAAAAAGAAACATAAAACTTTAGAACCATAGAATCTCTACCTTTTAATAAGTTTCTATTTGTTCTTCTTTTTCTTTCACACTAGTGCAATTGTTTAGTAATGTACCCTAAATTCATAGATCACACTTTTTTTTGTTTTTTTAATGGAATACAACATAATATTGCACATATTCCCACCTCTCAAGTTGTTCAAATTAATGTATAAAACTCGAAATTTTGTTACAATTTTATTTTTGTAAAGATTTTAAATATTAAGAATATATATATATATATATATATATATATTGCCTTTATCTCCTAAATACGTAAGATTATGGAACGTATAAGAACAAAACATTATATATTAATTATATTAGAGAAAACAAAACAAAAATCACAAAAAAATATATTTTTGTCAAATTGTGTTTGATTTTTGTTTTCAAACTACATAGTTACATTCCATTAATGGTTTGAGGCTGAAAACTTATTCACACATAAAAAGCAGCAAAGTACATTATATTTAGTTATTATATTTAGTAAGTTGTTTGAATTTAACTGCAATTTAATTTATTGTGGATGTAGAAGTTAATATTGTCAATTAAAATTATTGTTCTGACGAGATCTAGTGTTATGTTGATGATTTATAGTTTCTTTGATTCGTGTTCACTCGGATAGAAAAAAAGAATTCTTCATGTTTGTATCCATTCAATTGTTAAGATAGAAAAGTAATGAATTGTTGATGAGCAACAAAATTACTTCCCTGTGTGAAGAGAAGAAAAGCAAACAAATCTGTCAAAAGTTATATAATATTATCAAAAAGGTAAAATTACCCTTAACTTTTTTATACACAAATAAATAGCATTTTATATATCACAATAATAATCTTTTTTATTTGATTTGATTAAATATTTTGTATATGTATTTATAGTAAAAATAAAAATAAAACTATGTTTTTTACATAAAAATTATTTAAAGTTGAAATGAAAGTTTTTTAAATTTATTACACTCCTAACTTTATAACTGAAAATTTTACTTTTATGATAATTTTTCATATGTTAAGTAATTTGTAATTTGTTTAAAAATGATTATTTAACAGTATTTTGAATAAAATTTTAATTGATTTAAATTTATAAAAAAACATCTCATATTTTATTATTCAAATATTTTTAAAAATATGGGTAAATTTGTAAATTTTACACATTTTAAAAAAAATAATTTTTTTTTATAATTATCATATCATTCACAAACTTCAATAAATTTTTCTCACAAATTCACACTAACATACCTTAATCCAAACAACTTTTTTTTTACACTTTCTTCTTAAATCACTACAAATTCACTTCTTCAAATGTTCTTCCAAATTCAAACACACCCTTAAGTTTCTAGATTTATTAACTAATGTAATATAAATAAATTGACTTTTCCAAATAACTTTTATTTTACTGTAAATTTATAATTGTAACTTTACATACATCAAATAATATATGTAATGATTTGTTTGGCATTAATTATTTGGTAATGTTTAAGTTAAAGCGTTATTAAACAAATAATTAACTGTTTTAAAACACATAAATTGAATTAACTCAAATTACAAAATTCTGGTTTGATTCTATTCTATTTATGAAAATAATTTCAATTAAACCAAATCATACTCCACACTTTTCTTATTGGTTTGAGTAATATTTTAATAAAATATTGAATTAAAATGTTATATAAACACCCTATACTCTTTGTTATAAATCGGAAAAAAATCAAAATAATAGAACCATTATTAATATTTATTTAAGAAAAATATCAAAAAAAATATTCGAGAAAAGATATATATAATCTGATTTTGAATTTTGGAGTTTATTATATTTAAAGATATATTAACACTCTATAATGTTGATTTTAAACTGAATATGTTTAATTAACTTAATAAATTTTGACTAAATTTAAAATATTTATCTTATCCTAAAAGTATAATTAATTAAATAAGATATTTAATATTAGTTTTTGTGTCTATCTATTATTTTAAAATATATAAAACCTTTTACATGTCATAATATTTGTTCTTATATAAGAACATGATTGTTATAACAAGATGAGAAGGCAAACAATAACATAAATGGTAAGCTAGTGTTTTCCAATTTTACATGCATATATCAAAATCATATAGATATATCTTGATAAATTACATTCAGATTTTATTCATATCTTGTCATGCATATTCAATTTATTCATTAAACATATATTAGAGTCAATTTATTCACTAATTATATATTGGAGTCAATTGTCTAACTCTTAGTCTGCTGGCTAGATCTCTATTATCATCATTATAACATCATCAACATAAACATAAACATTTGACTTTACTTTGAATAAGAAGCTGAATTTAAACATCACTCAACCTTGTAAAATCGACTTATAAAGTGTAGTTTGCACTTACTTAAATATTATGAAATGTCCTTAGTCGATTTGAGATCTCCAACACCCTCACACACCAAGATCCTCTAATTTGTACGTGTGACTATATATTTACAGATGGTCTGATAGGGGCTCGATAACGAGTGGTCTGATAAGCCCAACAAATTCTCGCTAGAATAGACTTTAAATGACTTTGATACCATATTAAGAAATGGACTTTAAACCTAACTTAACATTATAAAACTGATTTATAAGATAAGGTTTGCACCCACTTATATACTATAAAATGTCCTTATCTCTAGTCGATGTAGGATCTCCAACCCATCCCCTCACGCTGAGATCCTCCAACTCGTGCGTGTAACTATATATTATGGGTGGTCCGATAGTGGGTGACCTAATAAACCTAACAAACTCTCACTAGGATAGACTCTAAATGGCTTTGATACCATATTAAGAAATTGACTTTAAGTCTAGCTCAACTTTATAAATGGCTCTGATACCATATTATGAAGTGAATTTTATGTTTAACTCAACATTATAAAGCATGTTTTACAAGGTTTAACGTTCACTTTTTATAACTTTTGGAAGATACATGCATTGAATTAGATTCAAATATTTATATTTGTTAAACTATTTTCATTAACTGTCACAACAACAAAGCTACATAATAAGAACACATCTATTCATGTTACATGATGAATTCATATGACATATCTGACACAGTTTCTTTCATATTGCATATCAGGTATAAGAATATCATTTAATTCTTATCACCTGACATTTTCCTTTATGTGAGCCCAATATAAGTAGAGCCAAAATATCTCATACAAATTTTCAAATTCAATACACAACATAAATATATCAAGAGAGTATTCTTTCCTTAGAAATAATCAT